>Ga0116142_10000050_pt1 | contig 141836 bp, 97 predicted proteins | sample AD_UKC033_MetaG_FD_89785 | JGI IMG/M metagenome (GOLD analysis project Ga0116142, IMG submission 89785) | Active sludge microbial communities of municipal wastewater-treating anaerobic digesters from USA - AD_UKC033_MetaG | ecosystem: Engineered > Bioreactor > Anaerobic > Digestate | place... | reverse complement strand
TCAAGACAGAAGGTTTCCACTACATCGCGCTTCCGCCCCGCCACCGCCTCTGGCAACCGCGCCCGCGGCCCTCGGCCCCACAAAAAAACCGAAAAATCCCCACTGCTGTCTAACTTGGGTTAAAGTCGCGCTGCACTTGCCGGCATTGTGCCTTGACCTCTCTGCAGCAAGCGTAGTACGATGCCTAAGATTGCACCGCGGTAGTGCACTCGGCCTGTGCGGCGTTCGGAGCATATTCGAGTGTCTGCGCGGGTCCGTTGCCTGGTGTTGATACTTTGCGCTAAACGCCGCACGGAGCGTGGGCTAATGTACCCCGGCGCCTTCGTGTGCGACCTCGCTGCGAAGAGTGCAGAGGCCCGAGTTCCTGCGACTTAGGTCTCAGAGTTGGAGTTTGACATACTGCCACGGAGTCTGCCCATGGGTGCGCTACTGCTCATCGCTGTCGTGGGTGGTCAGGTCGCTCTTAATGAAGCCTTATCACAAGAGTCGGGGGTCTCGGATGTACCATCCACAGCGAAGCCTGACGCTACGCGCAGTGAAACACGACGCGGCGTCGTGGGTCTGAGCGAAACTGCTCTTTGGGCGTTGCTGAAGGTGGGCGCCGCCAACGTCGCCATCTGTCTCTCTGTTCTCTTGTGGTATGTGCGCCACTTCCTGGACAGCCTGCATGCTGCCGAGAAGGACTCACCGGAAATGCGGCAGGCCCTTGCGCAATCGCCGAGGATATTCGCAATCCTCGCCGGTGTTGGCTTTGTCGTCGCATCGAGTGTGCTGGCGTACCTAGTATTGTGGGAGGGCAATGCGTTTTGCGGGAACGCCCCTGCCATACACAGCTGCGGCTTCTGGCTCCTTGTGCTTACCCTGTCCGCGCCGGCAGCGGGCGCGGTGACAGTCGGGCTCGTTGCCTTGGCCGAGATTGGGTGGCTCAAGGGCTTGATGCGTGCGGTCACACACTTGTCCAGGTATCTTCTGCCCTTCCCGAGGCGCCCTGTTCTTCTCGCGGGGCCACGCCAGGTACTGGGTTCGGCGTCGATCGGTCCGCCAGAGCGGGCCTTTGTTGCCCGCAACGAAACCGCGGCGGTCTGGGAGGTGAGCCGTCGCTGGGTGCAAGACAATGAGCGTGCGTGGGGGCTCGGAAGGGGCTTCCTACGCGCGAACGAGTCCACCCTCGTCGCAATCGTCGCATCTTGCTGGCAACGCAGGGTTGCAAACAGACCCGATACAGCCGAACCGGACCATCGACTGGAAGGCGAAGTTGCCCGCGAGATCGTGGGCGCTATGAGCGACCCACGGTGCATTCGTGCGCGCATCTTCAAGAGGCCCTTGCAGATAGCGCGCGCAGCCTGCGCCTTGTATGCGAAGTACGCGTCGCAGAGCGCGCACTGAGGAGACATATCGATGTCATTAAGCGACAACTTGCGGGACTTCTATCAGAATCAGTTGGTCACTCGTCTCAGAATGACGTATCACGTAGCTGGTCCGCTACTGGATACACTGCTCACTGATGCGATTGCTGGTCGCGCCGCGGATGCCCTTTGCCTCTGCGATCTCCCCTGTGGCTTAGAGGGCGACGCATTTGGTTTCGAGACGTTGGCTCGCGACCTGTTCCACACCATGACAAGTGACTTCCTGCTTACACCCTATACGCTCTGCATCGACGGGGAGTGGGGAGCGGGAAAGAGCTCGCTGGCGAGGATCATTCATTCGCACTTCCAACGTGAAGACATCATCCGCAAGGGATGCCTTTCGATCTGGATAGACACGTCCCTAATCGACAATCACGATTGCGTCCTAGCAGTCTTGGGTGAAACCACCCTGCGCTGTGCTGTCCAGCTCGCTAAACGTATCCTCACAGACAGACGACGGCGGTTTGAGGAGAACATCGATACTCTGGGACCAATGTTCGTTGCCTTCGGGGACGCGCTAGGTAGACGCGACCAGAAGAGGGTTCTTCGTACGCTCAAGAGTGATGCATCCCGCTGGTACAGAGAGTGGGGGGCACGCAAGGTTTCTCACTGGGACTTCGACGCGTTTCGCCGACTTGTCAGCAGCATTAGGCACGGGCTTCTTGGGCGGGGTGGGCTAGCGAGGATTGCCTGGATCATTGACGATCTCGACCGCTGCAGATCCAGTGTCGTGCTTCGCATGCTCGACGTTCACCGAACGCTATTGGAACAGTTGGGTACGGTCCTCATCTACCCCATGCATATGGAGATTATCATAGCTGTTGTCCGCAGACACTTCCTCGAGGAGGGCGCCGCACGCGCGCCCTACACCGACGCTCGGCACGCGTACGCCTGCGAAAGGCAGGCCGAGACTTACCTTGAGAAGATGTTCTTTCGCCGTATTCGTCCGCCGGAGCCAACAGAACAGCAGCTTGAGGAATGGTTGCAACACCACCTCCTTCCAGAGGGCGCTGTGTTTGGCGGGCTTGCTGAGTTCATGCGGGATGGCTACTTCCGCAATCCGAGGTACATCAAGAGGTTTGCAAATGCGGTCTGCACCCTGTCACAGAGGTACTCTGCGGCGAAGCAGCTGGCAGCGAGGCCTCAGGCAATGTCGGCCCTGGCGGATGATGACGATTCGTGGTATGGATTACTAGCACTGGACGACGACTCTTTGGCGCTACAGATCCTGGCGAAGGTAACCGCGTTTGCCCTAGCCGACGCATTTCGCGCGTTCTACGATCCCGCGCGCATGCCATCACCAGGACACTTGGTTGAGTGCGAGGTGAGCGCATATGCGGGAGATCCATTGCCGTGTCTAGTGTTTAACGAGAATGACCGGGCATGGGCCTTGGTCAACGAGCGAGCTTCGCCGGTTTTGGTGCGATTCCTGAAGAGCGGCCCGAGGCTTGCCGACCACTTTGCTGCGACGCGGTCAGCACTTCTTGTCACCGAGTCGGTTCTTCCGGTCCCGCATATCAGATGGCGCACAGATGTGAAGATCGAGGCGTTGAGCGCTCCAATGGAGAAAGCAAGACCGTGGGGGCGTGAGGTGGCACCGCAGGACAGAGAGAGGGTGCAGAATATAGTGCAGGGTTGGTGCGAACGGGTGGGGCGTGAAGTAGTGGTTCCGACAAAGATACAGCGCATACTGCAGACTGTGGCGCCGGATTCGGCCGTGGAGGCTTTTGTGGAGCATGAGTGGAATCCGTCGCCCCGGGACATTGTGATGCAGGCTGAGCCCGCGTGGACGCAAGGCAGGGAGCGTGATGTGGCGTGGTTGTTCTGTGCGGCCTCTGTACATGAGGAGTGGGGGGCTGCCGATGCCCAGGCGTGCCTTGGTCCAGCGAGGCAACTGAGAGATAAGGGGTACGCGATCTCTCTCGCCCAGATGGGGCTTGCCCGGCGGGGTGGCGACCCGGACATGTGCATCGCTTGCGCGCAGGCGCTCGTTCGCAGCGGCTCTCGTCCGGCAGTCGAGCAGGCGCTGAGTGAAGCGCTGCGCTTGCTTGGGGTCGCCCCTGAAACACTCGCGTCGGGCAAGCTCGCTGTCGCAGATCGGCTTGACGAGGACGTGTTTCTTTCGGCGTTCCTGATCGCTACAGATGCTCTGGGTAAACTGGACCGTTTCGCGGAGGAACTGAGCCTAGCTCAGGCAGCCGCGGGCACGAGGAGTGGACGGTGCTCTGCGGTAGCGAGGAATTTCGCCAGGGCACTGGAGCGTAACGGACAAGTTGCGGTGGCAGTCAAAGTGTACCACGCCGCAATCGCTTTGGATGGGGATCAAGACCAAGCCTGCGCGTGGTGTGCGGCTTGTGTCGACGAAGGTGATAGGCTTGACTACCTGCTTGCAGCCGTGGACCGTGACCCAACGGATGGCGCGCTTGCGACCGCGATCGGGACTAGGCTGCACAACAGTGGGCACAGGACAGAGGCTACTCCATGGTTGGAGCTCGGTGTGGCGTTGAAACCAGAAGCTAGGGAACACCGCTCAGCGCTGGAGAAGAACCTCCAAGTTACGCGCGGTCTGGCGGAGGCTTCCAAGGTAATGGACCCGGAGTATGTCCCGAGGGTAGACGATACGGCGCTCCGCGCTGCGGCCCATGCAGGCCATCGGAACCTCATGAAGAAGATCATTCACGAGGGTAGGATCGAGTATGCTGGAGTGGTTCTGTTTGACCCGGACAACCTGCCGGCGTGGATTCAGGAGCGGTTCCCGCATATCCAAGAGCGCGTCGCTTCTCCAAAAGTCGAACTGGAGGCGTGAATAGCAGTGAGAATCCGGCACTCTCGACGTAAAGGACGGCAGCTCTGTTCACGTGTCGGGGCACATGGGCGTGACGCGCCGATCTCGACGACGGGAGGATGTGTCCTCAGCAGCTACTCCGAACCCGGCCGGCGCGGGATCAGCCGCGTCTCCGGCGTCAGCAGGCTTCGGGCGCGGTCGAGGTCGATCAAGTACTGCTCCGGGGCGGTGGCTGCGGTCAGCTTGTCAAGTGACCATGCGGTATCGAGCGTGAACGGGCCGACTTGGCGGCGGACGAGGCTGGTCAGGCAACCGCCGGTGGTCAGGTGGGTGCCGAGGTCGCGGATCAACGCGCGCACGTACGTGCCCCGGCCGCAGGCTAGCTCGAAGTCAAGGTGGGGCCAGTCGTACGCGTGCAGGTGCAGCCAGTAGATGTGCACGGGGCGCGGCGCGAGTACCACGGTTTCGTCGCGTCGCGCGCGGCGGTACGCGGGGACGCCGCCGATCTTGACGGCGCTGATGGCCGGCGGCACCTGCGCGATCGTCCCCTCGAACTCGCGCAGCGCCTCGGCCACCCGCTCGGCCGACGGGATGCCGGTCGGCGGCACGGGCACCGGCGTCAGCGGCCGATCCGCGTCGAAGCTGACGCTGGTCACGTCCAGCCGGGCGGTGGCTCGATACACCTTGGGCTGATCCATGATGGCCTCGACGAGCTTGGTGGCCCGGCCGAGGCAGAGCACGAGCACGCCGGTGGCGGCCGGGTCGAGCGTGCCGGCGTGGCCGCTCTTACGCTGCCCGGTGATCCGCCGCACCCGGTAGACCGCCTGGGCGGAGGTCAACCCGGCCGGCTTGTCGAGAATGATGAGTCCGTCGAGCGTGGTGGTGGCCTCCGGGGCCACGGCCCCAAGGGGGTGGGGCAGTTGGCAGTTTTCAGTCGTCAGTCGTCAGTTCTCGGTCGGCACTCGGTGGTCGTCGGCTTTCAGCTATAAGCTGTAAGCCATCAGTCGTCAGTTCTCGGTTGTCAGTCGTCAGTCCTTGGCCGTTGTTCCGGCCTGCCGGCCCTGGAAGGGCCGCAGCCAGTGGCCCAGGGTGGCAACCCTCACCCCCACCCCTCTCCCTAAAAGGGCGAGGGGTCAGAGGGCCATCGCGAGGTCCGTTGTCCTCCGGTCTGCTGGCCCTGGAAGGGCCGAAGCCGGTAGCCGGGGGGTGCCAACCTCCGGTTCGCGGCGTGCCCTCGTCTTTTTTCTCTCCCTGCGAGCCCCGGCAGGGCGAAGGACTGCTGCACATTCCACAAGCCCACATGCCCTTCCTTCGCCCCGCTGGGGCTCAAATGTGTCTGGTTGTCGCGTCAATCCCAGGGGCTCACGCCGCCTGGCTACCTACTTTCGCCCTCTGGGGCTTCCACTCGCGCGCGGGCTGCCCTGTCAGCTCACGCAGAGGCGCAGAGCACGCAGAGGGGCTTCCACATGCGCACGGGCCGCTCTGCTGCCACACTCCTTCCGTGTCCGGCGCCGTCCGGGGCTTCCACGCGCGCGCGGGCCGCTCCGTCAGCTCACGCAGAGGCGCGGAGCACGCAGAGGGGCTTCCACTCGCGGGGCCGGTGGTCAGGCGCGCGTCGTTCATCGGTCCCCCAACGGAGCGTCTTCGCGTCCGCGACCCTCACCCCCAACCCCTCTCCCTGAAAGGGCGAGGGGTTCAGGCACCGCAGGACTTGGGCACCCGTCCCTCAATCGGCAGGACTTGGGCGACCCGTCCCTCGGGTCCACGGACCTGGGCCACCTGCCCGGCCGTTGCGGGCAGGATAGCCACTCTCTATACTCTGCCCAAGACACCCGCACGGGGAGGGAAAGTCAGCCGATGCCGATTTACGAGTACATCTGCACCGCCTGCCGGCACGAGTTTGAGGAGTTGGCCCGCACGATGGCGGCCAGGAAGCCGAAATGCCCCTCGTGCGGCAGTGGGAGGGTGGAGCGGAAGTTCAGTGCCTTCGCGGCCCGGCGGGGGGTGGAGGGGGCCGGTGGCGGTTGCTTCGACCATCCGGGCTGCGATTCCTGCTGTGCCGGCGGAACGTGCCCGATGGGGGATGATTGACGGTTCGGAAGGGCGGCGGCGTGTGCGCTCGCAAGGGTGCCATGCTTTCCCGCGACAGCAGTCGCGGGTAAGCATGCTCTGGCAGGCTGAGCGCATGCCGGTGTTTCATCAGTCCCCCAGGTCCAAAGGACCTGGGCCACCCGCCCAAAGGACCTGGGCCACCCGCCCAAAGGACCTGGGCCACCCGGCCAAAGGACCTGGGCCACCTAGCCCACGGATTTGGGCCACCCGGGCGACTGACGGTTCGGAGACGAAGCTTGGCTTCGATGCCTTCACAGCAGATGGCCCGGTTGCCGGTGGCGGTGTTTCTCGCCTGGCTGATTCCGGGTGCCGGGCACCTGTTCCTCGGGCATCGCGCTCGCGGGCTCATCTTCCTGGTGACGATCACGCTGACGTTCTGGACGGGGGTGGCCGTGGGCGGCGTGCGCGGGACGGTGGACCCGCAGGAGCGCGGGTTGTGGTTCCTGGCGCAGGTTTGTAACGGTGGCAATGCGTTGAGCGGGCTGCTGCTGCACAAGATGGTGCAGCCTCCGCCTGTGGCCCCGGCCGTCGAGCAGGCGGCACACCGACTGGGCCGGGCGTCCGCCTCGGCGCGGGCGACGTATGCGGGCCACTGGCTGGGGCTGGACGTGGCGGTGCACTACACGGGGGTGGCCGGCCTGCTCAACCTGCTGGTGATTTTCGATGTGATCCTGCGCGCGGAGCGCGCGAACCTGGTGCGTGAGGAAACGCCTGCTCCCGTGTCGTAGAGTGCCTCACGGGGGACGCTCATCCGGTTGGGAGAGGGGCCCGGTGGACGCTGCCGCGCTGCGGGCGGGGAGCGCAGGCGGGCGACGGCGACGTTGACCTTTGTCGGCTCCCTGAAGGTCGGGGTTCGGCGGGGCGGCGCAGCGCTTGCGATGGTGAAGTCTCGATGATGCTGGCCACGATGTTCAAGGATGCCCTGTACCTGGCGTCGCCGCAGCGGCTGCTGCTCATCCTGCCGTTGTGCCTGGCGGTGGCCGTCGTGTACAAGACCACGCGCTGCGCCGACGTGAAGCAGGTGCCGATGGCGGCCCTCATACTGTGGGTGACGATTGTGATTGGCATGTACGCCGTCGGCGTCGGCCTGTGGCTGATGTACCTGCTGCTGGCGTGACGTTGGTCAGTTAACAGCGCATCGCTGTCGGCCGGAAGCTGTCAGCTTCGAGTTGTCAGTTGTCAGTTATCAGTCGTCAGTGGAACGCCCAGTCCCCTCCTCTTGCCTCTTGCCTCTTGCCTTCCTTCCACCTCTTGCCCTCTGCTTGATTCGCCATTTCGCGGTGGGCTGACGCCGCTTGTTCATCGGGTCCTCAGGCCAAGCATAGCCCGAGCAGACCGCCGGCGAGGATGAGCCACGCGGAGTTGAGGGGAAAGCGCAACAGGCAGAGGGCGGCCGCGAGAGCCAGACCGCAGGTGGGAAGGTCCACCAAAGCGGTCCGCACCAGGTAGCAGGTGACGACGGCCATCAGCGCCAGCGACGCAACGTTGACACCATCGAGGAAGGCGGCCGCGGTGGGCGAACGCCGCAGCCGCGGGATGATGGGGGCGCTGACCCCCACGAAGATGAAGGCGGGAAGGAAGATACCCGCCGTGGCCAGCAGAGCACCGGGCAGGCCGCCCAGCAGATAGCCGATGAACGTGGCCGTCGTGAAGAGCGGCCCGGGCGTTACCTGCCCGATGGCGATGGCGTCCAACAGTTGGCCCTCGGTCAGCCAGCCCCAGCGCTCGACGAGGTCCGCCCGCAGAAATGCTAACAGTACATATCCGCTTCCGAACAGTACCGAGCCGACTTTGACGAAGAACCAGAACATCGGCCAGAGGCCGACGGCGGCGGCGCCGACGGCAGGAGCGCCGGCAGCCGCGGCGCCGGCCGGTGCTGCCCAGGCGGGCGGCCAGGACGCGGGCAACCATGCACAAACATACCGCGTCGGCTCAGTTCCATTACCGGTGCGTCCGCCAAGAGGATGTGACATCGTGTCCCGCGCCGCCGCTGGGTCGGCGGACGGCTTGGGCGGCGCGGCATTCCCCCTCACCCCATCCTCTCCCCGAGGGGGGAGAGGGGTTCCAGCTTGCATTGCCAGTCGCTCGACCACCATCCAGAGCGCTCCGGCTCCGAATAACACTATCAGTTCGTGCACGCCGATCAGGTTCAGAACGAATGCAGACAGGCACAGTGCGCCGAGAGCCCAACTCTTAAGAGGTCCACTGCGACCCCCCGCCCTTGCAGGGTGGGGCTGGGGGAGGGTGGGGTCGGCCGGAAGCGCAACAGCTTCAGCGGTCGTCATGCTGCTTTGACCGAGGTACGTTGGCGTCGGGGCGTCGCTGCCTCCCCCCTCACCCTGCCCTCTCCCCCTGGGGGGAGAGGGGTTAGGATTCGGAATCTTAAGAGCCGTGTGACCGAAGCGCAGCAGGGCGCGAACGATGATGGCCAGCACCACCGGCTTCACGCCGTACAGCAGCGCGTCGAGCTGCGGCAGTTTCTGATATGTGGTGTACAGCCAGGCCAGCACGGTGACGATCAGCGTCGCGGGCAGGATGAAGCCGAGTCCCCCGGCCAGCAAGCCGCGCCAGCCGGCTCGCTGCCACCCCACGTGGATCGCCAACTCCGTCGAGTTGGGCCCGGGGATGAGGTTGGCGGCCGACAGCAGATCGAGGAACCGCTCGCGCGACAGCCAGCCGCGCCGGCGGACGACCTCGTCCTCCATCAGCGCGTTGTGGGCGGCCGGTCCGCCGAAGGAGATGGTGCCGAGTTTCAGGAACAGCAGCGCCACCTCGCGCCAGGGGCCGCGCGGCGGCGTTCCAGCATCGCAGGGCACGGAGGGCTCGCTCACTCCCACAAGCTCCCGGTGACTACGCGGCCCGCTCCCTCCGGACGGGGCAGCTTGCCTCGGCACCATCACTCCGGACCGCCGGTCGTCCGCCGCGGCGAGCATGCCCCTGACGTGCGGGCCGAGCCCGGATGGGACAGCGAGGGACAGGACGTCGGCGCGGCGGCGGGCGCTGCCGAACTATACCCTTCGCCGCAACCCGCCGGAAGCGGTGAGAACAGCGGCCCATGCCCGGTGAGGTGGCAGGCGCAACAGCTTGTCGGCCAGGCTTGCCCGTGACCGGGCGTCGGCGTACCGTGCGTGGGCGCGGCGGTCGTGACGGTCAGCGCAAGGGAAGCAGGACCTGCCGGCCCGGCGGGTGGTTGGCTGGCGCGGCCGCGGCGGCAGCGTAAGGCGTGTCGCGCGCGAGCTTCCGCAGCGGGTGCAGGGAGTGTGAGTGTTGGGGGTATCCCCATGAGTGAGCCGCTGGCCGAGTACTTGACGACCGCGCAGGCAGGCCCCCTGCTGCAGCGTATGCAGGCGGACCTCGCCGCCGGACCGATTGCGCGGGTGCGCAACCTGGAGTACGTCTATGCCCCGTGCGCCCTGTATCCGCTGGCTCCCGTGCCGCCGCTGCCGTTGCCCCGCGTGCGCGCGTTCACCGTGGACATGGACGGCACCAGCACCACGACCGAGCCGTTGGCGCTGCATGCCCTGGAGTACATGGTCCGCTGCGCCACCGGCCGGCTGACGCGCGACCAATGGCCGGGCCTCGACCCGCAACACGACTACCCCCATGTCATCGGCAACAGCAACTACCGGCACACGGAGTTCCTGCTGACCCGCTACCGAGCGCTGCTTGACCCGGCCGCGCTGGCCGCGGCGTTCCTCGAAGCTCTCGTGTGGACACTGACCAACGTGCCTGATCCCCAGCGCCGGCGGGAGATCACGCGGAACGCCCGGCAATGCGGCTTCGCGGCGCTGCTGGCAGACACACAGTTTCAGCGTTTGACCGCGGATGCCCCGCTGGACTGGGACGGCGCGGCCGCCGCTACCGCGTTCTGGCGCGATCGGTATGCGCCCGCGTTGCGTGCCGCGTCGTTTAGCCAGTTGGTGTCGGTTGCGCTGGATGTGTATTACTATCGGTATCATGGACTCCTGGCGCTCAGCGCGCGGCACGATCGGGAAGGGCTGCAACGTGCCCTGCCCGACGTATTGCCGGACGGTTTGGTGGCGCCGATGCCCGGCTATGACGTGTTCCTGCCGCTGGTGAAGGGTTGGCTGGGCGCCGACGCGAGGGCCCTCTTTGAGCCGCTCCGAGCAGGGCTGCTGGCCTCGGGATGCGGACCCGGTGACTTGCGACAGTTGGATGCGGGTGAACAAAGCCTCGTACGATTGGCCCAGTACTTCGAGCAGCATCCGGCGCGCGTGGCCCTGGTAACGGCCTCCATCGGCTACGAGATGCACGCGGTGATTAAGGAGCTGCTTGCGGTCCTCGTCCGGCGCGTCGCGGCGTGGCCGGTTCCGCCGGCGTGCAGGGAGCGGGTGGCGGCCAGCCTCGCGGATGAGCGGCTTGTATATGATGCCTTAATCTGCGCCTCCGATGCTTGCGAGCCGCGGCTGAAGCCGCACCCCGACCTGTATAGCTTGGCCCTGTACGAGCTGGGTGTGCCGCGCGCCGCATATACAGAGTGTATCGGTCTGGAGGATACCGAGCCGGGGATCATTGCGTTGCGTGCGGCCGGCATCGGCTGCGCGGTTGCGCTGCCGAATCGAGATACGACCGGGCAGAACTTCACGGCGGCCGCCCGCGTCGTGCGCGGCGGGCTGCCGGAACTGATGCTCATCCACAACCTGCTGGTAGCCGAGCACGGGGTATCGCCATGACGGCCGTCGATCCGTGGACGATCGTGAACACGCAGACGGATGGCGCCCATCTGGCGCAGTTCGGCAGCGTCTTCACCATAGCCAACGGTTACGTCGGCCTGCGTGGCCGGCTGGCGGAGGAGCGCCAAGGGCCGTATCCGGTAACGTTGTTGGCCGGCGTGTATGATGAGCTGGATATGTTCGGGTTGCTGCGCTGCGCGGGCCGGCCGCGATGTTATCTCGATGCCACCCGCTTTGACGACGCCGGCCCCAGTCCCGCGGTGGCCAACCTGCCCGATCCGCTGTTCGTGCGGCTCTACGTCGGCGGCAACGAGGTCGTCTTTGATCCGGCCCGCGTCACTGGTTTCCGTCAAACGCTGGACTTGCGGACGGGCCTCTATGCGTACACGTATGAATACCGCACCACCACCGGCACCTTGCGGATCGAGATGGAGCGCTTCGCGTCGCTCACCGATGTCCATCGCGTGTACATGCGGTATCACGTCACCACACTAAGCGGGCCGCTGGCCGTCACGCTCGACAGCGGCATGGACGCGTCGGTCCGGTCGAACTTGACCGGCGAGCGGCGCTTTCGCGTTGGGCGGGCCGACGCCGCTGCCGGGCGTGTCGCGCTCGACGTTGTTCTGCCCGCGCGTGGCATTGAGGTACAGCTTCGCGTGCAGAGCGACCAGCACGGGACACCCTGGCGGCAGACGCCGATCGTTGAGCACGATCGCGCGTACGTGCGGTACGAGGGCACGCTGGCGCCAGGTGCGGGTTGCACGCTCGAACGTTGCATCGTGCTGGCCTCCGGGCGGGACGGCTTCTACGGCGCCCCGGTACAGGTCGAGGCGGAGCTGGCGGCGGCGGTGGCCGAGGGCTTCGACGCGGCGCTCGCCAGACAGCGCGCCGCCTGGGCCGCCTTGTGGGAGCACGCCGACGTGCAGATCGAAGGCGATCCAAACGCGGACCAGTATCTGCGCTTGTGCCTGTACCATCTGCTGGCGGCCGCGCCGCGACATTCTGAACGACTGGCGGTTCCCGTGAAGCTGCTCACCGGCGAGTACTACCAGGGCAACGTCTTCTATGACACCGATCTGTACATCGTACCGTTCTACACCTTCACGCATCCGGAGCTGGCGCGGACGCATCTGAATTGGCGCTATCACAGCCTGCCGGCGGCGCGGGCACTGGCGCGGCAGCTCGGCGGCGCCGGAGCCAAGTTCGCCTGGCAGGCCGGGCCGGACGGCGAGGAGTGCCTGGGACCCTGGTGGCGCTTCCCACGGACCAACATCCACATTGACGCGGACGTCAGCTTCTGCCTCCGGCAGTACTACGCGGCCACCGCCGACGGGGAGTTCTGGAAAACGCGCGGTCTGGAGATACTCAGCGAAACGGCCCGTTTCTACGCGGCGCGGGCGCGCGCTTTCGCGGACGATGACAGTTATGACTTCCACGATGTGACCGGTCCCGACGAGGGACACTGTGGGGTAATGACGGAGTTCTACACGAATTACCTGGCAGCGTGGAACCTGAAAATGGCAGCCGCCGAGCTCGACCGGCTGCGTCACGCCGACCCCGGCCGGGCGGCCGAACTCGGGCAGCGTCTGCGTCTACTTCCTGACGAGCCCGCGGCTTGGCGGCGCATCGGCGACCGTCTGCGCCTGCGCTGCAACCCCGCTACGAAGGTGTATGAGCAGTTCGCGGGGTTCCACACGCTGAATCCGCTGCCACCCGTGCTGGCCGGCGACCGCCGCGGGTGGTTTGCCGACGTCGCTGAGTATCAGGCGTTGAATCAGCCGGACGTGTTGCTGGCCATGATGCTGTTTCGGTCGGACTTTGCACCGGATGAGCTGCGCGCGAACTGGGAGTTCTACAAAGACAAGAGCATGAACTTCTCGTCGATGAGCTACGTTGTGCAGGCCGTGCTGGCGGCCGAGTTCGGGGACGTACCGGAGGCCTACCGCAACTTCCTCATCACCGCCGGCATGGATCTGGATGAGACGTTCACCGGGCGGCGCGACACGCAGCAGGGCCTGCACGGATCGGCCATGGGGGGCGCCTGGCTGGCGGCCGTCTTCGGGTTCGCCGGAGTGTGCCTGTGGGAAAACGGCTTGCGCGTGCAGCCGCGGCTGCCGGCGACGTGGGAGCGGCTGGCCTTTCGCCTGCGCCTGCGGGGCGCGTCGGTGGCGTGCAGCATGGAGCCCGGCCACCTGCGCGTAACCGTGGGCGATGAGAGCGCTCTCGACCTCCCGGCATGCTTGGCCGGCGATTCGGTTGTCCTGCGCCGCGGGCAGGCCTACGACGTTCGCCGCGGCGGCGCGCGCGCCTAGCAGCGTGTTGAAGAACGCCTCGTCAGCGCGGGTATCCGCGACGATCCGTGCGTCAGAGGCGCTTTGCGTCGGCCGCAGGGGCCGACGCTACTTCTTCAATGGGCTGCTGAGCAACGTCGCTTACTCTGGCGTCTCAGCGCGCCGCGAGCCGCCGGTGCATCACCGCGACCACGTATACACCCAGGTGTGCGCCGCAGGGCGAGGCTGGATCACGTCAGCCCCATTGAGCCGAGCCGGCGGCGCGGTACCCACGATGTTATAAAGACTGAGCTCGCCGCCCGTGCGCGCCGTGATTTCCACCGGCCGGTCCGCCGGATCACCAACGGGTAGTCGGATGATCGCGCGCGCACTGCACTCGAGCAGCGTGACGCCGCTCCGCCGCACGTGGACGCCGTCGTCCAACTCGACGTCGTAACGGTCCACACCCTGGTACAGGTTGCGCACGCCCGCCGGCGGCAGGTCGAGCGAGCCGAAGCGCAGATAGCCCGCCGGCTCGACGTCGACGAGTTCCTGCAAAGCAGTCAGCGCCAGCAGGCCGCCCCAGTGATACAGGCGGGCTGCGTTCCACACGTCGGCACCTTTGCCCGTGGTGGCGTTGTAGTTCTCATAGACACCGCCGTCGGCCTGCCAGTTCTCCAGAAACATGCGCAAGCCACGGGAGGCGAGATCGGCCGCCACGTCATCGAAGTGATACCGCCGCAGGCCCTCCGCGACCAGGAAGTTGAACGGGCCCCAGATGCGCCCGCGCCAGTAGTCATTATCAGCAAAAGCCGGATCATTGCGCGCGATCGATGGAATGACGTAGGGGCCCCAGAATTCGTCATTGTTGAGTAAATGCTCGCGGACCAGCCGCTCGGCCTGCGGTGCCGAGGGAATGCCGGCAAGCAGCGGGAAGAACGACGTCGGCGACCAGCGGTGCAGGAACGTCCCGTCCCAGCGCCGGTTGGCGTACATCCCACGGGCGTCGTCCCATAGAGTATCGTTGATGCGCTGCTTCAGGGCTTCGTACTCTGCCCGGAAGCCGGCCGCGTCGTCAGGGTGCCCCAGCATGGCCGCCAGCGTTGCCAGCGCCTCACAGTCCATCGCGTAGCAACTGTTAAGTCCAACGTCGGCCAGTTCGAGCGTGTGGGCATCCGTGTTGAACGGCACGTCGTCATACATGGGCGAATTGTCAAGCCCGGCCTCATACTGGGCGCATTTCGCGGTGTGCTGAATGGAAGGGTTGAAGGCGAGCAGGCGCGGGAACTCATAGGGTGGCGTCGGATCAGATCCCCATTCCAGAAGCCCATCACCGTTGCCATCGCGGTGTTTCATCCAGAACTGATGCCAGCGGACGAGGCGGGGGTACATGCGCTGCAGCCAGGTGCGATCGGGGTGAAGCTGCTGGGTCTTGAGAATCAGGTACGCCCCGAGGCAGGGCATCGAGCGGTCCAGCGAGGTGGCGCCGTGGGCCATGATGTAGTTGGGCACGAAGCCGACTTCATCGACGCCGGCTAAAGCCGCCTCGAAGTTCGCCCGCGCCAGCACGGGCGACGCGGCGGCCGCCAGCGTGCCGGCAAAGAACGAATCCCACCCGAACACAATCGGCCCGCACCAGTCGCTGCACCAGTCGCGACTGACCGGCGAGGAAACGAGCCGGCGCCGCGGGTCATACAGGGTGTTCCAGGCGATCGCGCGCATCATCGCCTGCGGAGCGTCGGCCAGCGCGCCGGAGCCGGCGACGGTGGTCTGCTCATACGCCTCCACGGCGGCCGTCAGCACCGGCCTTGTCACCGGCGCCGGGGGCGTGCCGGTCGGTACCACGAGCAGGCCGGCCGGCGCCCCCGGCTCCCCGACGGCGTACGGCTCGGCCAAGTTCAGGAAGTAGCGGTCCGGCCAGTGGGCACCCTCCAGCAAGACGGTGTGACCGGCGAAAATCGCTTCGGTGGGGCCTTGCAGCGCCGGCGTCTCCCCCACCGGGGCGGCCAGGATGAACACCACGCGCAACGCAGTGGCCTCCAGCGGCGTAACACCCAGCACCAAGGCGCCGTGCTGCTCGACCGCCTCCGCGCGAAAAAGGGCCGACCCCGCGCTGAACTCGAGAGAGGCCGGCAGGCCCAACGGCGCATGCGGGCCGATCCGCCGGGCGTCCGACCAGCGGAAGGCGTCGTGCAGCTTGCCGGCCGCCTCGTCCCAGAGGGCATAGAGGACAACGATCTGCGTGCGGCCCGTATCCAGGCGAACGAACCGGTTGAAGCCGCGGAAGTCCCAGGTGTTCCAGCCGGTGGGCGTATGGGGTTCCATGAATCGCTCCGCCTCGGCATTGACGCTGCCGGGGGTGTACTATACCCGTTGTCGCCAGCAAGCAGAATGCGATCAGGGCTGGGCGTCCCTGCCTCGGTCGGTGGCAAGTTGAGCGGTCGTCGAAGATGTAGCATCGGCCCCCTGTGGCCGACGTGGGAGTCTCGCGGCATCATCGACAACTACGTCGCCCACGGGGGGGCGACGCTATGGACCGCAGGACTCCGCCGGGCAGCCCCACCCGCGCCATCGCCGCTCCCGCGCCGCCCGTGGTACAATCCGCCGGACCGGGCAAGGCCGACGCGGGCGGTGCGGCGGACGCCGCGGCCAGACTGGAGCAGCCGTTGTGGCAGCCTCATTGACTTCCCGGCAGCGCGTGTTGCGGACGCTGGCCCGCCAGCCGGTGGACCGTGTCCCCATCTTCGACAAGTTCTGGTTCGAGACGGAGTGCGCCTGGCGGGAGCAACTGGGCATCCCGCTGCAGGCGTTGCCCGGCGAGCCGCCCGTGCACTGGAGCAACAACGCCTCGTACGCCCACAAGTCGCGGACGCTGTGGGAGCACTTTGACATGGACATCCTCGAGGTTGCCTGGCCGGATTACCGCTTGCGTCTGGTACCGGCGGAGACGGTCGAGGAAACCGACGAATGGATGCTCCAGCGCGACGGCAACGGGGCGCTACTGCGCTGGTGGAAGCACAAGATGGGCACGCCGGAGCACGTCGGCTTCAGCGTGAGCTCGCCGGAGGCGTGGGCGAAGGTGAAGCCGCTGCTGACGGCCGACCCGCACCGCGTCCGTTGGGACGAGTACTGGCCGCTCTATGGCCGGGCCCGCGCCCAGGACCGCTTCGTCTGCTTCTGCACCGTCGAGCCGATCGAGATGGTCAAGGACGTCCTCGGGCACGAGATCATGCTCAAGGCCATGATCAAGCAGCCGGAATGGATCCACGACGTCTTCGATACGTACACCCGGGTCGCCCTGCAGATGTTCGAGCACGTCGAGGCCGAGGGGATTGTTTGCGACGGCGCCTTCGTGTACGGCGACATGGCGTACAAGAACGGTCCCTTCATGAGCCCGCGCCACTACCGCGAGTTCGTGCAGCCGTATCATCGCCGGCTGTTCGAGACCTTCCGGCGGCGCGGCATGCCGGTGATCTTCCACTCCGACGGCGATATTCGCCCGGTGCTGGACGACCTGATTGCTGCCGGCGTCGATGCCATCAATCCGTTGGAGAACAACGCGGGGATGGACGTGCGCGAACTGGCCCCCAAGTGGGGAGCGCGCCTGGGCTTTGTGGGCAACATCAACGTCAGCGTCCTGGCCACCAATGATCCCGAGCAGGTGCGGGCGGAACTCCGCGCCAAGCTCGGGGCGGCCATGCCTTACTATGGATACATGTATCATTCGGATCACTCAGTGCCGCCCGGGGTGACGCTGGAGACCTATCAGTTGGTGCTGGCCGAGGTCCGCAGGATCGGGTGCTATGACTGACATGCTGACCCGCCGCGAGATCGTCGAGCGCGCTATTACTTTCCGGACGCCGCCGCGCCTGCCGCTCAAGTTCGACGTGGTCGGCGTGAACGACTGTTATGACGTCTGGACGCACGACCCGACCGGCTGGACGTGGGATTTCACTGACCACTCCACCGACGAGTGGGGCTGCATCTGGCAGCGTACCAGCGTCTCGAACACGGGGCCGGTGACCGGGCACCCGCTGCAAGACCTTGCGGCCCTGCCGCGCTACACCTGGCCGGACCCCGACCACCCCGCGCGCTATCGTGACTTCGCGCAGCAGGTTGCCGGTGCGGACGATCGCTTCGTGATGTTCTGCTTTGGCAACGGTATCTGGGAGCGGCTGCACATGCTGCACGGCATGAGCGAGTCGCTGATGAATCTGCTGCGCCGGCCGGACGAGATGCACGCCCTGCTCGATCGCATCCTGGAGCATCATCTGCGGGTGCTGGACAACTGTGCACGCCTCGCGGGCGGGCGCCTGCACGCGGCCGCCATGGCTGACGACTGGGGCTTGCAGGACCGGCCGTTCGTGAGCGTCAAGCTGTTCCGCACCTTCTTCAAGCCGCGGTATCAGCGGTGGTTCGACCGCATCAAGGCCGCGGGGATGCACCCGTGGATGCACTCGTGCGGGCACGTCAATGAGCTGATCGAAGAGTTGATCGACTGCGGCCTTCAGGTCATCAACCTGCAGCAGCCCAACGTGGTGGGCATCGACGCCATCGGGCAGCGCTACCGCGGGCGCATCTGTTTTGAGTCCATCGTGGATACCCAGTCCACGCTGCCGCGTGGGACGCATGACGAGATTCGCGCCCAGGCCCGGGAGCTGGTGGACAAGTGGGGTACACCGACGGGCGGCTTCATCGCCAGCGACTACAACGACGCCGAGGCCATCGGCGTTACCACGGACCGCCGGCTGGTGATGTTCGAGGCTTTCGCCGAGCGCGGGCGGTATCCCGACTACCAGCGCATCGTCGCGGACTTCGCGGGCCCGCGCGCGGGGCATGCGTGGGGTCGGGCTGCAGGCTGAAACTGACACCGAAGCGTCTCCCGGCGCCAGCTTTCCCGCAATTGCTCCGCACGCCTTGGGGAGAGAGAGGGAAGGCGGCACCGCGGGTGCTGGTCGCAGCTTGCTGGTATCACGCCTGGGTGACTCGTTGTGCCAGTCTGCTTGCCGATCCGCTCGGGCTGTGTTGTGCCCGGGCTGACTGGATGAGTTAGGAGGCCGCGGCCGAGGAGGCGGACGCCAGCGTTTGGAGCATCTCTCGGTGCCGCTCATGGCGGTCGCGGATGCGATTGACCAGCGTCAGGGCGTCACGGTCGCTGTCGAGTTGCCCGGCCGCGCGCTGATACAGCGCTATGCGCGCGGAGCAGTCATCGAGCAGCAACGACAGGGCGTGGTGCAGGTCACGGTAGTGCACGCCGGCGACGCGGGTGTCGGCGGGGCACAGGCCGGGGGAGCCGTCCCGCGCGAGGATCAGCTCGGCCAGCCAAGCGGCGTGCTCCTGCGTCTCGCGTTCGAGGCGACGCAGAACGCTCAGCCCGGCGGCAGAGGTCCGGGACACCACCAGGGCGGACCGCAGCAGGTGCGGCAACAGCACGTCCCGCTCGACGGCGAGCAACTCATTCAGAAGGGCGACGGTTTTCGACGTATCCATCCGACACCAGCGGTAATCCGGAAACCACGGCCTGCTTGCCGTCCTGCGTGGCTGACACCACCGGCAGGTACAACGCCTGGGCAAAGCGGTCCGTCAAGTCCTTCAGTGGGTAAGCCAGCACGAACAGCGCGATCAGGGCGGCCGCACACACGTTCACCAGCACGACTCCGCGGACCGGTGGCCGGACCGGACCGGCCTCAGTGTCGTGCAGGCCCATGCGGACCACGATCCGCATGTAATAGAACAGGCTGATCAGCGTATTGAGCACCATCACGAGGACCAGCAGCCAGCCCAGCGTCCCGCCCGTGGCGCCCAGGGCCAGCAGAATCCACCACTTCCCGATGAAGCCTGCCAGCGGCGGCAGTCCCACCAGCGACACCAGGCAGATCACCATCGGCACCGCCAGCCACGGCGCCCGCCGGGCGAGACCCGTGAACGCCTCCAGCTTGTCGCTGCCCGTCTCCCACGCCACCAGCCCCGTCACACCGAAGGCGCCGAGGTTCATGAACAGATAGATGACCACGTAGGTCAGCAGCGCGCCGATGCCCGGCAGCGGCGTCGGCGCTCGCTGCGGATCGACGTACACGAAGACCGTCACGGCCATCATCATGTAGCCGGCGTGGGCAATGGACGAGTAAGCCAGCAGTCGCTTGACGCTCTGCTGCTTGTACGCGCAGAAGTTGCCGTAGGTGCAGGTGATCGTCGCCAGGATGCCGACGACCCACGCCAGCGGCAGCAGCAGCGGGATGGCCGTCTGGTTGCCCGCGGCGGCACAGAAGGTCAGAGCCAAGCGGGCGAGCAAAATCAGCCCCGCGGCCTTGCTGGCGACACTGAGCCAGGTCGTCACCTCGATCTTGGCGCCCTCGAAGGCATCGGGGCACCAGAAGTGGAAGGGCACGGCCGACATCTTGAAGGCAATCCCCGCCAGGAAGCAGAGCAGCCCCAGCGTCAGCACGATCACGTTCGCCCCGCCCGGCTGCAACGCCTCGAGGGTGTAGCGGGCAACGACGGCCACGTCGAGGCTGCCGCACAGCCCGTACAGCAGGCTGATACCGTACAGCATGATGGCCGCACTGATGCCGCCAAATACCACGTACTTCAGCGATGCCTCCGCCCCCACAGGATTCTTCTTGTCGAACCCAACGATGGCGTAACTGGATAGCGATGCGGTCTCCATCGCCACGACGATGAACAGCAGGTTCGTCGAGCTGGCCATCATGGCCATGCCCAGCGCGCTGCCCAGCAGCAGGATGAAGAACTCCGGCGCGTCCTGCTCGGTGGGTGCGGACCCCGTCCACCACAGCCACATCACCCCGACGAGGAACACCAGCAGGATGAACATATAACCAAGGGAGAGGTTATCGACGATCAGCATGCCAGAGAGGCGCTCCGCCAACAACCCGGCCGCCCCGGCGTGAGCGACCTCGCCGGTCACCCGCAACACCGCGAGGAAGGTCACGACGAGCCCGACGAGGACGACGGTAACGACGGGCCGGACGCCTCGACCGGCAAACAGCGGAGCGACCACCACGGCCAGCAACGTAGCCACAAGTGCCAGCAGCGGCGACAACAACAGAAGCTGCCGGCCGATCGGCTCCGACCCACTCATTATGGTGTTGACTGCGCTGTCCACGATACCTGCTGCTCTCTGCTACTCGTTGGTGCCGGCGACGGGGGCGACCCGGGGCCGGCTTCTTTTATGACACCATCGCCACCACGTGTTTGAGCACGTTGTTCAGGGTCCCGGTGGTGTAGTTAAACACCGTCTGCATGGGCAGGATGCCCATCACGATGGCCAGGATCGCCATGGGGATCATGATGCCCATTTCACGGGCGGAAGCATCGGAATAGCCGCGATACTCGTCGCGCTCGGGGCCCAGGTACACGCGGCGGATGAGCCAGAGGATGTACCCGGCGGTCAGGATGACGCCCGCCGCCGCCAGCACGGCCGCCACCGGTGCCCAGGTGAACATCGAGCGTGCCTCGAAGGTGCCCATGACCACCCAGAACTCCCCGATGAACCCGCACAAGGCCGGCAGGCCCAGGGAGGCGAAGAAGCCGATGGTGGCCATCGTGCCGTACTTCGGCATCGTGAGCCACAGCCCGCCGAAGCGGTTGATCTCGCGATGGTGGGCCCGCTCGTAAATCACACCGACCAGGAAGAAGCACATGGGGCTGGAAACCCCGTGGGCGAGCATCTGGAACATCGCGCCGCCGAAGCCGCTCTTGGTCAGCACCGCCAGACCCAGCAGCACGTAACCCATGTGCGACACGGAGCTGTAGGCGACCAGTTTCTTGAAGTCGGTCTGGGCCATGGCGCACAAGGCGCCGTAGAGGATGCTGACCACGCCGATCACCGCCAGCAGCAGGGCAAACTCCTTGGCGGCGGTGGGAAAGATCGGATAGCACAGCCGCAGGAACCCGTAACCGCCCATCTTCAGCAGCACGCCCGCCAGGATCATGCTGATGGGCGTCGGTGCCTCCACGTGGGCATCGGGCAACCACGTGTGCAGCGGCACGATCGGCAGCTTGATGGCAAACCCGATGAACAGAAAGATGAACATCACCGGCGCGAAGCGGAAGTCCAGGAAGCGCGTCAGCCCGGAGGCGAAGTGCTTCTGGATGACCGGGTTGACGGCCATCTCGATCAGGTCGAATGTTCCACCGGTGAGTGTGGCATCGCGGTAGGCGCTGGCGACGCCCGGCTGACTGGTGGCCTCCATGGCCTCGTGAATGGCCGCCCCGCTTTGCAGGTACATCGCGACCAGGGCGACCAGCATCAGCACCGAACCGGCCAGGGTGAACAGGAAGAACTTGATGGCAGCGTACTCGCGCCGCGGACCGCCCCAGACCCCGATCAGGAAGTACATGGGCAGCAGCATCACTTCCCAGAACACGTAGAAGAGGAAGAAGTCGAGCGAGACGAACACGCCCAACATCCCCGTCTCCAGCAGCAGGAACAGGCTGAAGTACGCCCGCACGCCGCGGTTGATCTTCCAGGTATCGAAGTTCCAGCTTGCCAGGCAGGCCAAGAACGAGATCACCGTGGTGAGGATCACCAGCGGGAAGCCCACCCCGTCCACGCCCAGGAAGTACTCGATGGTAAACTCGTCCCCCTGAATCCAGGCGGCCCGCTCGACGTGGTGCAGCTTGCCGTAGCCGTTGCCGAAGACGTCGGCGGGGTTCGACCCGCCGTGCAGGAAGGTCGGGACCAGGAACAGGGAGACCACCAGCGTTGCCCCCGCGGCCAGTACCGCCACCGTGCGGACGTGCGGCTTGGGCACGACCAGGCACAGCAGTGCGCCGAGGACGGGCAGGAACACAATCAGCGACAGCATGGAACCATTCCCGTTTGCTTGCCGTTAAGGAAGCCCGGCGGCCGGGCGGATCACCGTCGCCGCCGCGGACTCCGAGCCGAAAATCAGAACGCACACGATCACGATCGTAGCGGCCGCCACCGCCCACAGCACGTAGTTGCGGATGCGGCCGGTCTGCGGTGTTCGCAATACTCCACCGATGTCCTGCGCAGTCTGCGATATCCCGTTGACCACGCCGTCCACCCCGTGCATGTCAATGATCCAGCCGGCGAAGTTGGCGAGGGCGGCCGTCAGCTTCGCCAGCGAATCCGCGATGAAGTCGATGATCCAGGTGTCGATCCAGCGGGCGATGCGCGACAGCAGCAGGCAGCCCTTGATCCAGACGACCTCATAGACCTCATCGAAGTAGTACTTATGGACCAGCAGCGTATGCAGCGGACGCAACGCCCGGCTGAGCTGCTCGGCCAGCCCCAGCCCGCGTCCGTAGATCACGATAGCCACCACGAACCCGACGATGAACGCCCCGCCCACGCCCCACTTCAGGAAGCCGTGCGCGGCATGAATCGCCGGGGCGTGCGACGTACCGTCGAACGCCAGCACCAGCGACGCGGCCGTCGCCTCCGGAGCCGCGGCCGCAAGCAGCGGGCGGAACAGGAAGTAGCTGGCGAACAGCGTGCCCACCGCGAGCACGATCAGCGGCACGTACATCAGCGGAATCTCGTGGGCATGATGATACACGTGCTCGTCCCGCGGCTTGCCCATGAAAGTCATCCACCAGGCGCGCATCATGTAGAACGGTGTGACGTAGGCGGTAATGAGCGCCAGGAAGAACATCCACTTGGGCAGTGGGCGCATGCCGGCAAAGATGGCCGCGTTGTCACGACCGGCGCCGTGAGTACCGCGGTCGTCGGTATGAGCGGCGGCGTGCGACTCCTCTCCGGGTTGGCCGTGGACGATGGCCCCGGCGCCGTCGGCGGCCTTGCGCCCGTCTTCCGCAGACGCGTCAGCCGGTCGAAGATCGTCGTTACCCCAAACGTACGTACTCTTCGGCGCCTGCGCCGTCTCCGTCGAGCCGGGCTGCGGGTCCTGCCGATAGGCCGCCAGGCGCACGACCCGTTCGCCGGACGCCGGCAGCACGGCGTGCTCGCCGTGGGCAGCGCCCGCTCCACCGTGCTCGCCCGCCTCGAAATCCTGGTAGCTCGTCCACTGGTGGGAACGGGCATACGCCACCGCGAGGATCTCGTCCTTGCTGAAGAAGCCGCCCAGGCCGATCTTCGTGCCCGCGACGCCGGCCCCGGAAATCGCCAGCACGCCGATGAAGAACGTCCAGCACGTGACGGGCATCTTCTTGAACAGCCCGCCCATCTTCCGCATGTCCTGCTCGTGGTGGCAGCCCTCAATCACCTGCCCGGAGCAGAGGAAGAGCATGGCTTTGAAGAACGCGTGCGTCATCAGGTGAAACAGGGCCGCGATCCACGCCCCGCAGCCCATGCCGAAGATCATGTAGCCGAGCTGCGAAAGCGTCGAATACGCCAGGCACTTCTTGATGTCCACCTGCACAATGGCCACCAGGGCCATCAGCGTCAGCGTCAGGCAGCCAATCACCGCGACGAACATCAGCGCGTCCGGCGTCATCAGCCGGAAGACCCGGGCGACCAAGTACACGCCCGCGGCCACCATCGTCGCGGCATGGATCAAGGCGCTCACCGGCGTGGGGCCGGCCATCGCGTCCGGCAGCCAGACGTGCAGCGGGAACTGGGCACTCTTGCCCATCGCCCCGCAGAACAGCCCGATGCCCATCAGCGTCGCCAGGGCCATCCCCGAAATCTGGTGGCCGAACAGCGTGATCCCTTCACCGAAGAGCCCCGTACCGCTCGCAAGCTGCTGGGCGAAGTTGACGGCCGCCTGGTCCAGATCGAGCGTCCGCAACTTGAAGAACACCAGCATCAGCCCCAGCAGGAAGCCGAAGTCGCCGACGCGGTTCGTGACGAACGCCTTGATGGCCGCCCGATAGGCGTAATCGCGGTCAAAGTAGAACCCGATCAACAGGTAGCTGCACAGGCCTACCAGCTCCCAGAAGATGAACAGAAACAGCAGGCTGCTGGAAGCCACCAGCCCCAGCATGCTGAACCCGAACAACGCCAGGAACGCGAAGAAACGGTGATACAGGCTTTTGCCGCCCACCTCGTCGCTGTGGCCCGACATGTAGCCCAGGCTGAAGACAAAAATCCAGAAAGCGACGAACGCGACCATGAAGAACATGATCACGGTGAGCGAATCGAGCTTGACGCCGATGGTGACGGGGACCTCGCCGACCGTCGCCCAGTGCCAGCGGAAGGCGTCTTCGGTGAGTTGGGCGCGCGTGCCCGCGTCCGTCTGCCACCAGCCGGCCAGCACGATCGTCGCCAGCACCAGTGAGACGCCCATGCCCAGCACGACGGCGAACCAGCCCGACGCCGGCTTGCCCAGCTTCGCCCCAAACAGCACCAGCAGCCAGAAGCTGACGAAGGGGATCAGCACGCCCAGGGCCAGCAGGATCTCGTAGGTGTGTGTCAGCGGCGCACTCATGCTCGCTCCGTCCTACTAACCCCTCTCCCCTCAGGGGAGAGGGCAGGGTGAGGGGGAGACCTCCATCATCTCGACCCTCCCCGACCCCTCCCTGAAAGGGAGGGGGGTCACTGAACCGTGCCCTGGCGCGTTCGTCGGGGCGCCCGCGCCCCAAAGACCTTACCCTTGCAGCTTCGTCGCCCGGTCCACATCGATCGTCGCCAGCACGCGGTAGAAGTTCACGCAGATCGCCACCGCAATGGCCGCTTCCGCCGCCGCCAGCACAATCACAAACAGTGCCAGAATCTGCCCGTCGATGCCCGCCCGGCAGAGGTAGCGGTCGAAGGCGATCAGGTTCACATTGGCGCTGTTGAGCACCAGCTCGACACCCATGAGGATCCCGATTGCGTTTCGCTTGGTGGCCATCACGAAGATGCCGCCGCAGAGCAGCACGGCCGCTACCACCAGGTAATGCATCAAGCCGATCGTAAGCATCGGTCTACTTCTTCGTATCCCGGGCCAGGTGGGCCGCGCCCACCATCACGATAAACAGCAGCACGCCCGCCGCCTCGAACGGCAGCACGTACTTGCTGAGCAACACTTCGCCGATGCGGGCCACCGGCACGCCGGGGGTCGTCGCCTGCGTGCCGACCCATTCCGCCCGCCCCAGCAGCAGGCACAAGCTGACCAGCAGCACCAGGCACACCACCCCGGCTCCGTACAGCTCCCACGCCCGGCAGTTGTAGCGGGCCCACGGCGAGCGACTGGTCAGCATCACGCCGAATACCAGCAGTACCAGCGTGCCGCCCACGTACACGATAAGCTGGATCGCGCCGAGGAACGTCGCGGCCAGCAGGAAATACAGCAAGGCGACCAAACCCAGCGTCACGAACAGCCAGACGGCCATCCGCACCACGCTGCGGCTCAGGCAGATACCCAGCACGGAGATCACCACGCCCGTGGCCACCAGGTAGAACAGCACCGCCTCCAGCAGGCCCGGCTGCTCACCGCGGACTACGCCGGCCGTCTCACCGGCAGCCATGGCCACCCCGCCTGTTCCGGCCAGCGTCACCGCCAGCGCGAGCACCACGGCGGCCACCCGGCGGTGGGCCCCAGGGTGGCATGGGCAAGCGCAGCGTCGCCATGCCCTCTGCGGGGCGAGCGGGCCCATGCCGCAGCATGCCGGCGCCTTCGGCTTGGGCATGCCACCCGGGCGTGGCTTGGATACGCCACCCCGACGCGGCTTGGATGTGCCGCCCTCTTGGTTTCCCATTTGCGTTTTCCTGCTCAGGCTCCCGACAGCGGATCCATCGCCAGATAGCCCACCAGCGGCCGGCGGTGGATGAAGCCGTACACCGCGATCACCACGAACCCGGCCGCGAATACCAGACCAATCAGTCCGAGAATCCAGTTCACGATCCGCGCGAACCACTCCCAGCCTGCACTGCCCGACATCGACACCCAGACCCACACGGCCGTGCCGAGCACCAGCAGCATCGTCAGCGGCAGCAGCACCTGCACGCAGGCGTACAGCACCTGGTCGATGCGAATCCGCGGCAGCGTCCAGCGGACCCAAAGCTGCGTGTACAGCAGCACGCCGCACTTAAACAGCAGCCACAGCGGGCCGCTGAACAAAACGCCTTTCAAACCGCGGGCCAGCGCCGCGCTGCCCAGTACGGTGGTGATCGAGTCGCCCCAGGCGGCCGGCAACGGCGAGTTCCACCCGCCCAGAAACAGGATGCACGCCAGGGCGGCCACCACGAACATCGCGGCATACTCGGCGAAGAAGAACAGCGCCCAGCGGAACCCGGAATACTCCGTCATGAAGCCCGCCACCAGCTCGCTCTCCGCCTCCGGCAGATCGAACGGGGCTCGCTTGCAGGCCGCCAGCGACGCGATGAAGTACGTGACAAACGCCGCAAACGCGAACGGGTTGGTGAAGGCCAGCCACGAGAACCACCCCCCCGTCTGCTGCTTGCCAATCTCCACCAGGCTGAGCGTGCCCGCGCAGATCACCGGCACCAGCAGGGCCATGCCCAGCGGAATCTCATACGAAACCATCTGGCAGGCTTCCCGCATTGCTCCGTACAGGCTCCATTTGTTGTTGGACGCCCAGCCGCCGACGATCACTCCGACCACCTCGACCCCCAGCATGGCGAGAATGAAGAGCAGGGCCGAATCGAGCTCCCGGAATACCCAGAGCAGCCCGAACGGCAGGGCCACGAATGCACACAGCGAGGGAATAATCGTGAAGTACGGCGCGGCCCGGAACAGCGCCTGGTCGGCACCCGCCGGCACGAGGTCCTCTTTGAGGACGAGCTTGAGTCCGTCGGCCGCCGACTGCGCCCAGCCGTGCCAGCCGCCCACGCGCATCAGCCCCAGCCGGGACTGGATGCGCCCGGCCACCTTCCGCTCCCACCAGATCGCAAAGGCCGGCACGATGCAGAACAAAGCGAAGATCGCGCCCAGAATGACCAGGTCCCGGACGATCCGGAACTGGCAGATCCACACGACGTACTTCATCAGCCCGGCCGCCGGTGTTGCCCGAGTGGTCAGCACGCTGCCGATGGCCGCGGGCGGCAGCCCCCACGTGCTCGGCGCGCCCCACTCCACGTCAGGCTGCCCAGCCGGTGACGCCTCTCCCACCGCCACCAGGGTGAAGGCAAACAACTCGCCGCAGGCCCACACCAACAGCGGTGTCACCACCAGCGTGGCCAGGAAAATGAGCAGCGCGACCCGCGGCAGGATGGGCGTCGCCACGGCATAGATGCCCTTGCCGATGGCCGCCAACAGCCGGCCGAACGGGCCGAACCTCGGCTTTCGGGATGTCCACGGAACGGAAAACTGCGTCACCGTGCCTCTCCGAACTGCCCCACCACACACCCAAACGCCCGGGGTACCATTGCCCCGGTCGCTCTGACAACTGGCATGCCACGCCGCCTCAGAGCCGCAGGGGTGCCATGCTTTCCCGCGACAGCAGTCGCGGGTAAGCATGCACTGGCGACCGACCACATGCCCACCCCCGCCTGCAGCGGGTTAGGGCATGCCACCCGCCGGCGAGCAGATCATCTCACTCTGCTACCGATCCACGTCTCCCATCACCACGTCGATGCTGCCGAAGATGGCCGGGATGTCCGCGATCAGGATGTCCCGCAGCACGTGCGTGGCGATCGACAGGTTGCAGAAGCACGGGCCCCGCGCCTTGACCCGGGCGGGAATCGTCGAGCCGTCGCCGCGCACGTAGAAACCCATCTGCCCGCGCGGATTCTCCGTCTCCACGTAGACCTCATCATCCGGCAGCTTGATGTTCTTGGCCTTCTTGGCCATCACGTCCCCGTCCGGCAACTGGTCCAGCGCCTGCCGGATGATCCGGACACACTGCTCCATCTCGAGCAGGCGGAGGAAATAGCGGTTCCACGAGTCGCCGACCAGCACCCCCTGCGGTACGCCGGGGGCGCCGCCGGGCTGGCCGATGGGAATCTCGAAATCGTATTTCTCGTAACCGTCATAGGGCTTCACCTTCCGCAGGTCCCAGCGGATACCACTGGCCCGCAGGCAGACGCCGGTAAGACCCCACGCCAAGGCGTCCGCCAGCGAGATCACGCCGACCTTGCTGGTCCGCTTCACGAAAATGTGGTTCCAACTTAACAGTTGGTTGTACTCGAGGATCTTCGGCTCGAAGTAATCGAGGAACTCCCGGCAGCGGTCCACGAAGCCTTCGGGCAGGTCCTGCGTTACGCCGCCCGGCGTGATGTAACTGTACGTCAACCGCGCCCCGCAGGTCGCCTCGAACAGATCGAGGATCATCTCCCGCTCGCGGAAGCAATACAGAAACGGCGTGAACGCCCCCATGTCCAGGCCGTAGGAGCCGACCGAGACTAAGTGCGACGCGATGCGGTTCAGCTCTGCGAAGATGACGCGGATGGCCTGCGCCCGTGGCGGCACTTCCAGGCCGGCCAGCTTCTCGATCGCCAGGGCCCACGTCTGGTTGTTGTTCATGCCGGCGACATAGTCCATCCGGTCGGTGTAGGGCACGTACTGAAACGGCTGGAGGCTCTCGCCGATCTTCTCCGCGCAGCGGTGCAGGTAGCCGAGGTGAGGGATCGCCTCCTGCACCATCTCTCCGTCGGTGCGCAGCACCATCCGCAGCACCCCGTGCGTCGACGGGTGCTGCGGGCCCATGTTGACGACCATCTCCTCCGTAGGCAGGTCGCTCTGGACGCTGCGGTAGTACTCCCGCAGTACCTCCGGAGTCGAGTCCATTACCATCTCACGCGCCATGCCGACGTCCTGACATCACGAAGCCGAAGTCGCAAGTCTGAGATCCCCAATTTAGAATCTCAAATCTGATGTGCCACATCCCGAATGCAACACGTCAAATCCGGAAACTCAAATCTGCAATTTCAAATCTGCAATCTCAACTCTGCAATCTCAAATTCAAGATTCGCAACCTCCAATCCCGACTCGTTCCCCCGCCATTTCGAATCCGCTTCTGCCGTCTCGACTCAACTCCCCCAACCGCGGTGCCGCCTCTCTTGCCCGTTACCTCTTGCCTCTGGCCTGGTGGCCCCTTGCCTTTGCCTCTGCAATTCGCTATTCGTCATTCGCACTTCGCTATTCGGCTAGTGCCTTGGGTTCGGCAACTCATACTCCGTCGTTGCCGGTATCCCGTGGTACTCCAGCGGAAACTCATAATCCTTCCGCAAGGGATGCCCTACCCAGTCGTCCGGCAGCAGAATCCGCCGGGGGTCGGGATGCCCGTCAAAGACGATGCCCATGAGGTCGTACGCCTCGCGCTCGTGCCAGTCCGCGGCCGGCCAGATGCGGGCGACGCTCGGAATATGGGGATTCTTGCGGTCCACCACCACGCGCACCGCGAACTCGTGCGTCTGCGTGATCAGTTCCGTCCCGCGGCTCACCTCCACCGCCATCAGGTCATACACGCACGCCAGCCGATCGTCCGCCAGCAGGTCCACCGACGAAATCGACCGCAGCAGGTTGAAACCCAGCCGCGGATCGTCGCGCAGAAACAGCGCCACCTGCGGCCAGGCGGCCGCGTCGATCACCGCATACGGATGCCCGCCGCCCAGCACCAGGTCCTGCACCGCCTGGGGAAACTGCGTCTTCAGAAGTTGACCGATCTCTTCGGGTGTCACCGCTGCGTTCCGTTCCGCCGTTCGCCTTCCACGTCGGCCACGGGGGGCCGATGCTACTTGGTCAACAGACTCCTAGGCCGGCACCGCCCGCGCCGGCTGCTTCGCAATACTCTGGTGCCGAATCTTGTCCTGCAAGCGGAGGAGGCCCTCCAGCAACGACTCCGGTCGCGGCGGGCAACCGGGCACGTACACGTCCACCGGCACCACCAGGTCCACACCCTTCACCACGTGGTAGCCGTGCTTGAAGTACGGTCCGCCGCCGACCGTGCAGGCGCCCATGGCGATCACATACTTGGGCTCGGGTATCTGGTTGAACAGGCGCTTCAGCCGCGAGGCCATCTTGTAGGTCACCGTACCTGCCACGATCATCAGGTCCGCCTGCCGCGGCGTCGGGCGGAAGGCCCCGGCGCCGAAGCGGTCGAAGTCGAACCGCGAAGCCCCGGTGGCCATCATCTCGATCGCGCAGCACGCCAGCCCGAATGTCACCGGCCAGAGGCTGTTGGACCGGCCCCAGTTGATGAGCCAATCCAGCGACGTGATGATCACGCCCTCCTCAAATCGGTTCTCAATCCAACTCATTCGGCTGCTCCGAAGTGGCGCTCCGCTTTCGCTCCGCCCAGCAGCGACTCCCGTTTCTGCGCGCTGCTCGACCGCACCCACTCCAGGTATCCGCTCTTCCATTCATACAGGAACGGAATGGCGATCAACAGGAAGAACACCAGAAACGCCCAGAACGCCCAGGAGCCCGCCCCGGCCGCCCCCATCTTCTGGAACGCCGCCGCCCAGGGCCACAACAGCGCCACCTCCACGTCGAACACGATGAATACCAGGGCGACGGTGTAGAAACGCAGGTCGAACTGCACCCAGCTTTCACCCACCGCGGGCTCGCCGCACTCGTAGGCGGCGTCCTTCTCCGGGTGCGGCTGGCGCGACGAGGTCAGGCGCGAGATGCTCAGCCCGACGAACGCCAGTACGAATCCCGCCACCACGAACAGCAGCAACCCCAGCACCAACTGCACGTTGGTGTCCGCGGCTGCCGTCGCCAGCAATGTCCCGCCCGTCTGCATCATCACGAGTCCTTCGGCGCCGCTTCCGCCGCGTCACCCTCTTTCTTGGCGGCCGGCTTCTTCTTGGGCGCCTCCTGCTCGGTCAGCGCCTTGAGCATCGCCTCCCGGCGCTTCTCCGGCTGACCGGCGAAGCCGTCCGCCGAATGCGTATACTCCTGCCACTCGCGCTGGCGGTCGGTCGCCCACTGGGGCACGTGCCTGCGCACGCTCATCCACAGCGGCTGCGGCGTCTGCAACCCCTGCTTGGCGAGCTCCGTGAACTCCACGATCATGTTCTCCCGCGTGTACGCGGACATGTCGTGAACGTTGCCCATGTGGATACAATCCGTCGGGCAAGGCTCCGTGCACAACGCACAGAACATGCACTTCGAGTAGTCGATGGCGTAACGCACCAGCGCGCCGCCGACCGCCACCCCCGTCTCCTTGTCGATCTTGCGCGGAGCCGTCTTGTCGATGTAGATGCAGTCCACCGGGCACGCCTTGGCGCAGGCGTCGCAGGCGATGCACTTCTCGATCTCGTAATAGTGAAAACCCCGGAAACGCGGCTGCAACGTCGGCGCCACGTCCGGGTACTGCACCGTCACCGTCTTGGCAAAACAGTATTTCAGCGTGATCCGCATGCCGATCAAGATGCTCTTGACCGTCTGCGCGATGTTGTGGAAGTAGTCACGACCCGGGCCGGCGTGCATCACGTCCTTCTGGCTCGACATCACCACGACCGTTTCCGACGCTTCCCTCCCGCCCCCATCGTCTTACCTTCGGAAACGCGGGATTCTAACGGTCGCCTCTTCCCCTCGCAACCGCCTTAGCCTGCCGCGGCGCCCCATCGTCCCGACGCCGCAGCCCGGCGTCGCGTGCCACGCCCGGGCACGTCCCTGGCACCGGACGCCGCCCGGCCGCCCGTGCTCAGGCCGCGGGCCAACCCAGCAAGCTCAGCCGGAGCATGTTCCGGGCCACCTTGGCCGCCCGGTCCCGAATCTCCGCGCGCGACAGATGGGCGCCCAGCAGAAGCCGCTCGACCCGCACTCCCGCCGCGTCCGCCAGCGCTACGTACACCAGCCCCACCGGCCTCTCCGGAGGTCGCCCGCCATCCGGTCCCGCAATCCCCGTTGTCGCCAGCGCGAAGTCCGTCCCCGCCGCCGCGCGGCAGCCCCGCGCCATGGCCTCGGCCACCTCCCCACTTACCGCACCGTGGAGTTCGAGCAGGTCCGCCGGAACCCCCAGAAGCGCCGTCTTCGCTCGATTCGAATACGTGATGTAACCTTGGATAAAGTACGCGCTGCTTCCCGGCACGTCCGTCAAGGTCTTCGCCAGCAGCCCTCCGGTGCACGACTCCGCCGTCGCCACCGTCTTGCCGGCCGCCATGAGCAGCCTCGCCACCGCGTGCTCTAATGCCTCGTCCCCATCCCCAAACACCACCGACCCGAGCCGCTGGCGAACCTCCGCCACGTCGGCCGCCACCAGGGCCTCTGCTTCCGCGGCGCTGTCGGCCGCCCCGACTACTCGGATGCTGATGACGCCCCCGCTGGCCGTGGTTCCCACGGCCGGGTTCCGCGCGCGAACCATCAGGTCCGCAATGGCCTCCCCGACCACGGCTTCCGGCAGCCCGAACGTGTTCACCCTGCGGACCACACCCACCCGCCCGCTGGCGGCCGCGCCCAGGGACGCCGCCACGCTGTCGGCGAACATCGCCTTCATTTCCCCTGGTACACCCGGCAGTGCTACCAGTTGGGATCGGGGACCGCGATACCAGACGCCCGGGGCCGTCCCGCGAGGATTTGGCACAACCGCACAGCTTCCAGGCAGCAGCGCTTGCAGCCTATTGCCGGCTGGCATGGGGCGTTGCCAGCGCTCGAAGAACGCCTCGATCCGCCCAAGCGCCTCCCGGCTCTCCTCGAGCTTAACGCCGATCGCCCGCGCGATGCCCGCACGCGTCAGGTCGTCGGCCGTCGGCCCTAACCCACCGGTTGCAATCACCCAGTCCGCCTGGTCCAACCCCTGGCGAAAGACGCCCGCGATCTGCTCCACGTCATCCCCGACTACCACCAGCCGCCGCACCCGGGCCCCGCGCACGCGGACCTGCTCGGCCAGCCACGCCGAGTTCGTGTCCACGGTTTGCCCCGTGACCAGCTCGTCCCCAATGGCCACAATGACCAAGTCCACGCTTCGCAAGCTATCACCATTTCGCCAGCCGTCCAGAAGCAGGCCGGGAAGCGGCGACCGCCATACCGAAGCGCCCCTGTGAATAGATGCCAACGCACTAACGCGATCGCACACTAAGGGGTGTCTTCAGCCTGCTACTCACGTCTGCGCTGCCGCCGCGCAACCGCTTGGCGCGGGAAGCTGGGGAGACTGGCGGATCAGTCCCGCCTGTGGCAAGCAGCGCGGGGGGACGATATAGTCACAAGGGCCCGCGCACCCACGTGCGGCGGGGTGGGCAACCCCCGGATACACCCCAATGGGCAGAAGGAAAGCCACAGTTCACCGGCCGCCACGTCGGTTGAGGATGTTGTTCACCTGCGTGGGCCGACGCGTGGAACTGGTGCGGGCGTTTCGCCGGGCGGCCGAGAAGCTGGGCATTGCCCTTGAGGTCCACGGCGCCGACGGCAGCAGGCTCGCGCCTGCGCTGTGGCACGTGGACAGACCGCACCTCGTACCGGCAATCACCTCCGGTAAGTATGAGGAGGCGCTCTTGGGAGTGGTTCGGGCCGCACGGATCAACCTGCTGGTGCCGCTACTCGACCACGAGTTGCCGGCAATTTCCGGGGCCGCGGAGCGGTTCGCGGAGCTTGGTTGCACCGCCGTCATCTCGTCGCCGGAGGTCGTTCAGGTCTGCCAGGACAAACTGGCCACCTATGCCGCGTTGCGGACGGCGGGCATCGACACTCCGACGACCTGGGCCTGGACCGATATCAGCCGGCGGCGTACCCATCGGTTCCCGTATTTTCTGAAACCGCGGACGGGCAGCGCCAGCATGGGCAACTATGTGGTCCACAACCGCGATGAGCTGATGACGTTCGGGCGGCGCGTGCCGGACGCCATCGTGCAGGAGTTCGTGCCGGGCATCGAGCATACGCTCGACGTCTACACCGGCTTCGATGGTCGGCCGCGTTGCGTGGTGCCGCGGCGCCGACTGGAAGTGCGTACCGGCGAGGTGAGCAAGGGGCTCGTGGTCAAGGACCGGCGCATCATGGCCGTGGGGCATGAGGTGGCCCGTATGCTGCGCGACGGGCGCGGCGTGTTGACCGTGCAGTGCATCCTGACGCCGCAGGACCGCATCCGGGTGATCGAGATCAACCCGCGTTTCGGGGGCGGCGCGCCGCTGTCCATCCATGCCGGTGCAGACTTTCCCCGATGGATCCTGGCGGAATCGCTGGGGCGGCGGGTGCGCATTGCGCCGGAGGGGTTCCGCGACGACGTGGCGATGTTGCGCTTCGACGACTCGGTGTTCGTACCGCGGGCGTCCCGCCTGCTGGGCCGCGGCAGTCCCCGCGCGTCGACCCCCTCCCCGACGAAGTGACACGTCTATGGCACGGATGCAGGCGGTCATCTTCGACCTCGACGACACGCTGTACCCGGAGCGGCAGTACGTGCTCGGCGGCTACGCGGCGGTGGCGAGCGCGTTCGCCGACCGGCTCGGCGATCCGCGCTGTACGCTGGACCATCTGTGCCGTTTGTTCAACACGGAGCACCGGCCACGCGTGTTCAACCGGCTGTTGCTGGAGTCGGGCCTGCCGGAGGACGCGGAACTGGTCGTCCGCATGATTGCCACCTACCGCGGGCACCGACCGACACTGACGCTGCACGCGGATGCGGAAGCCGTGCTGGCACGGCTGGAGCGGCGTGTCCCGCTGGGTCTCGTAACGGACGGGCCCGCGGCCGTCCAAGCCGCCAAGATTGAGGCGTTGGGTCTGACTCCCCGCTTCGCGCAGATCGTTCTCACCGACACCCTCGGTCCAGAGGGCGTGAAGCCCAGCGCCCGGGCGTTTGAGCTGATCGCGCAGCGCCTGGACGTCGAGCACCGTGCCTGCGTACACGTGGGAGACAACCTGGCGAAGGACTTTCTGGCACCCAACCGGCTCGGCTGGGTCACGGTTCGGGTGCTGCGCCCGGAGGGGGTGCATTGGGGCAAGCCGGCCCCGCCGGGTGGCGAGCCGCAGCACACGGTGGCCAGCCTGGAGGAGTTGCCACAGCTTCTGCCGGGGTTGCCGTGGAGCGGGGGCACCAGGGGCCTACGCCGTCCCTGAAAGAATGGGTCGGGACGCTTTTCGGCAGGCGGGACAACGCCACGGGGCGCCGGCCACAACGGGGTTTTGGGTCATCCGCACCCCCGAACCGACCGATAGTATGGTCGCTATGGACCCGAGCGTGGATAATCCCTATTTGCGAGACGCGGTGCTCACCGCCACGCCGGAGCAACTTCAGCTCATGCTCTACGACGGGGCCATTCGTTACGCCTCCCAGGGGCGCGATGCTCTGGAACGGAAGGACCTTGCCGCGTCCTACGAGAAGCTGTCCCGGGCCCAGCGGATCATCACGGAGATGCAGGCGGGACTCAAGCCCGAGATCAATCCCGAACTCTGCGGGCGCGTGGCATCCATCTACAACTTTGTCTATCGCCGACTGGTGGATGCGTGCGTCCAGCGCGACGTGGCCGCCGTGGATGACGCCCTGAAGATCCTCCGCCTGGAACGCGAGACGTGGCAAGTCCTGGTGGATAAGGTGGCGGGCGCGCGCCAGGCTGGCTGGCAGCCCGGGCAGGACCCCAACCCGGAGGCTGCACCGACGTCCATTTGCGTGGAAGGCTGATCCTTGTCCTCAGTGCGGGGAAGAGCGTTGAGGGTGGGCGAGGCCGGGACGGTGCTGGACAGAAGTGGACGCTTGCTGTCGGGTAGTCATCACCGCCGTGACGTGCCGGGGCCCTCGCTTCGCGTCGTGTGGCTGGTGGACGCGAGGGGCAACCTGAGTGTAAACGAGGGGCGGACGCGCTCGGGCCTGCCGGCCACGCACCCTGCGGCCCTCTACAGCCGGTCTGCTTGCCCCTCGCCGCCGGTACGCCTATAGTGACGACGGGCATCGGTGCGGTCTGGAGGCCTCCACATGGTCAATCGTTTCTGGCTCCCCAAGCTGCTTTGTCTGCTTGTCGGCGTTGGGTCGGCGTGGGCGCAGGCGCCCACGGCCACCCGCCCCGCAGCGGCTGGCACGCCGGATCCGGCGCTCGAGGACACGCTGCGGCAGGCCGTTCGCGCCTTGAACGACGCGGACGATGCCATCGATCCCGCCGCTGCTCAGGCTGCCCTGGATGAAGCCCAGCGTCTCACGGAGCGCATCCGGAGCAGCGCTCCGGAGAATGACTGGTTGCTGTACCTACAGGGTCGCCTGCTGGCGGCCGCGGGTCGCCGGAGCGAAGCGGCAGACAACCTGAACAGGTTTGTGGAAACCCGCGCGGGACGCAGCGAATGGTCCGCCTACCGCGCGCTGGGGGATCTGTACGTGGAAGGCTTCGCTACGCTCGCCCAGTCAAGGTACCGGCAGGCGGCGACTTTGAAGCCCAATGAACCGACCGTGCTGCACGGATTGGCGCGCTGTGCGCTGAAACTCGGTGACTACGCCGGCGCCGTGAAGCACGCCGAGGCGGCCGTACAGGCCAGCGGGAGCCGCGACGTCAGGTACATGGCGTTCCTGACGGAGGCCTACTTGCGGTCCGGTTCCATCCAACAGGCGTATAATCAGGCAGCGGCCACCGTTGAGCGGGCGTGGCAGGACGTGCGGAACTTTCCGGGCGTCCGGGCACGCGTGCAGTTGCTGGACTCCCAGTTCCAACTGGTGCAGGAGATCCTCGGCCGGCAGATTGAGGAGACCCCGCGGAACCCTGAGTTCTACCGCCTGGCGGGGCATTGGCTGCGCGAGCGCGCCAAGATCGCCCAGATGCTGGGTCTCTGCGACGCGCTGCTGATGCTGGAACTCGGCATCCAACAATCCGGTCAGAAACCCACCGCGGACCTGTTGGCCGAGTACGCCGTCGTGCTGGCCGAGCTGGGCCGCACCGACGACGCCGCCAAGGCCTACGCGCAGATTTACTCCATCGACCCCAATCACCCGGCGTTGCGCAGCGTCCCCGACGGCATCACCCCCGCTCCCGAAGACGCCCCTCCCGCGGAGCCAACGCCGCCTCCGAGCGCCGTGGAGCCCAGCCCGCCGCCCGCGGACGAACCGCATGAATGAGGCAAGGGGCAAGAGGAGGTGGCGCGGGCGGCCCGCCCCGCAGACCAGCGGGGGAACCGCGGCTGGACCGTCGGCAAGTGCACAGAGCGAGTCTCGTAGGGCAGGCACTCCCCGCGCCCAGCCTGCTCGCGTCCCTATCGCCTGCCGCGCCGCGATGGCGACCGGCCGGCTGAGGGCTTCAGAACTTCCCGAATAACGGAATGGCCGTGACCGCGATGCCCCCATCGCGGATCACCCCATAGTCGCACGCTCCGTCGACTGCCCGGTCCCAGTAGTACGCGCCGGAGACGAACTCCAGCACCCCGTCGCTCGGGTGCCCCAGGCGATCGAAAGTGGCCGGCATCTTCGCCTGCGCCAGCGGCACACGGTGCACAGCTCGAAGCGGCTCGGCCGGCAGCGGTGCCGGGAAGTTCACGCTCCAGAAACCGGGTCCCGGCAGAGGCTCATCGGCCAGTTGCCGGATGAGCGTGGCGGCCACCTTGCTGGTGGCCTCCCAGTTCGTCTCCACGCCGTTACGCACCGCTTGCGAGACCGAAATGCTGTGCACGCCTTGAATGGCGCCCTCTCGGGCGGCCGCGATCGTCCCGGAGTAGTACGTATCCACCCCGGCGTTCGCCCCGAGGTTGATGCCAGCCACCACCAAGTCGATCGGTTCCGCAATCAACTCGGCGAGCGCCAGACGCACGCAGTCCGCCGGCGTGCCGTCCAGAACGAAGCACGACCCGTAGAGCTCGTGGTGGCGTCGGTGCACGGCCAGGCCCCGCCGCAGCGTCAGTCGGTGGCTGCAACCGGACTGCTCTGCCATCGGCGCCACCACGTGAACGGTGCCCAGCTGGCGCACGGCGGCGAACAGGGCAGCCAGCCCCGGAGCCCCGAAACCGTCATCGTTGGTCATCAGCACGTTCATCGCGGGGCAGTATAGCGGGCTGCGTTCCGTCTGTCGTGGTCGTCCTGGAGACGCTTGCCGCGCGCGGCGCCCACCGGTGACGACGCGTCTGAGGTCGGCCGCATCCGCGACGGCTGCCCTCGACACTCGGTGTCAAGAGGAGCAAGCCCGCGGCTCGCGACGCGAGAACGCTCTAGTCGCGTTCGGGAAGGGAGAGGCCGGCGATCCCAGCCTCGAAGATCACCCGTCCGTCCACGACGCCCTGCGTGCGCGCGGTAATACGCCGCGAGCGCATCTCACCGAGGACGGACAGGAGATAGAGGCGAGCGGGGGGCTGAACTGACTCGCGGAACTTGCAGTCATCCACGCCGCCGAAGGCAATGAAGACGTCTCGGGCGGGCTCGTAGGTCAGCTTGGCGAGCAGGGCGGTCGCCTGCCCGGCCATTTCCAGCATCAGCGCCCCGGGGAAGATCGGCCGCCCCGGCACATGCCCTCGGGCCCACCAGCCGTCGGCACGGACGTTGCCATAGGCAACCAGCGTCCGGGCGGCCGCGTCCACGTGACAGATGCCGTCCAGCAACATGAACTCGTAGCGGTGGGGGAGGTACGCGTAGATCTCGGGCTGCGTGTACCGGACAGCCTGGAGGTCCACGTCGTGCAGATCAACGAGCATCGTGGGTGGCATGCGGGTTGACTCCGGACACGCCGACCGGCAACGGGGAACCGAAACGCCTCCCTCCCGGCGGAACGGGGCGCTCAACCGTGTTGGCTGCCCGGCGCGCACGCCAAACCGCGCAGGCACCCACCATGGGGGCAGCAGGGGGCCGCCAACGTGCCATCGGCCGGCAACGGCAGCATTACGACTGCGTCGTGCTCTCTGCCCGGACTTCCAGGATCTTCTTGCGGACGACCTGGGCGATCTCTTTGATGTCCTGCATCGTCTTGCGAACCCGGGTGCCGGCCGCCTTGTTCCCGCCCTGCGCCTTGGCCACGTCCTCAGCCGCCGACTCCACGAGTTCTTTCAGCCGCTCGTATTCTTCCATGATCGGGTCTCTCCCGCAGTTAGACAGGCACCCATGTTCGGCGCGAGAACTCCCGCGCCGCGCTGGGCCTTACCACCGGCCGCGATCGCGCGCCTCCAGCCACAGCATGCCTCGGCCCGCACCCAGTCTAGCACGGCACCCGCTACAGGCAAGCGCCGCAGGCCGCTGCAAACCCCGCTGGCGGGCCAAAGAACGCGGTTTTCGGTAGTCCCAGTGGTCGGCCCCCGTCCGTCGGGAACTTGAATCTTTGGAGAGCCCACCGCCACTGTAGTGCTGGACTGTCCAAAAGAAATGGTGGCTGACACAAAGCGTAACGCGATAGACTTCGTGGTGTTAGGCGGCCGCAGCGGTGTGGGCTACCCGTTGGGGTACGTCCGCAGGTTGCCGCGATGGTGTAGGCGCGGCCGAGAGACTTCAGTCCGGGTCCAGCGCACGGACGCCAAGTCGGATGAAGCGGTCGCGGAGCTAGGACCGATAATCATCTAGACTCTCGCATGGATGCGAGACTTGGGGCATTTGACCTGGGGCGCCGGTTCGCCAGACACCTTACCGGTATGGTCCACGACAGCCATGAGTACAGCCACGATCGCACGGCATGGATGCCTGTTGTTCTTTCTGGGGATAGGTTACGCGGCGGCCGGGCCGGGTGAGCCGACAGCCGTTCCGTCCCGCGTCCTCGACATCGAGTACCAAGTCAACCGCGAGGCGGAGCCGCTGGACGCCGTCGAGCTGTGGTACACCCTGGACGACGGTGCATCCTGGCACCTGTACGGCGTGGATGAAGATCGGCAGTCCCCGTTCACCTTCACGGCGCCGGCGGAGGGCAAGCACGGGCTGTTCCTGGTGCTCACGAACGCCACGGGCGCTTCGACCGAAACACCCGGGGCGGATACACGCCCGCACCAATGGGTATACGTCGATTCCACGCCTCCGGTGGTGCAAGTGCTTCCACCGAAGCTGACGTATGCGACGGGGTGGGCGGTGATGCAGTTGCGCTGGACGGCCATTGATGCGAACCTTGGGACGCGACCCGTGGACCTTGCCTACCGTCCGCTGCCCGATCAGCGCTGGTGCTCGATAGGCGACGAGGCCCTGGCGAACACGGGGCGGTACGATTGGCGCGTGCCGGACGGGCTGAGCGGGGCGCTCGTCGTGCGGGTAACCGTGACGGATCTGGGCGGGCACCGGGTTTCGGCGATCTCGGAGGCCGTCGAGGTCGCCAGCCTGAATGCCGCAGCAGCCCAGGTGAAAGGGGGAGCGGACGCGGCAGGGCAGGCGGGCACGGCAGCCGAGGCGGCCCGGGCCCGGGCCGCCCAACTGTACGCGGAGGGCAAGACGCTGGGTGAACGGGGCGACGACCGGGAGGCGATCCGCCGCCTGCGGGAAGCGATTCGCCTGGATCCGCAGCACACGGACGCCCTCGACGCACTGGGCTTGATTCTGTTCCGGGTTGGCGATACCGACGGGGCGCTGGATGCCTACAAGCTGGTGTTGCGGCAGAATCCGGACCGACGCAGCGCGCTGCAGGGTGCGGCCCGGGTGGAGACGGTGCGGCACGATTACCCGTCCGCCACGGCTCGGCTGCGGCAGATCCTGGGGCAGAACCCCAACGACGTGGAGGTCTGGATGCACCTGGGCGATCTGGCACTGCTGCAAGGGGACGAGCTAACGGCGCGCGAGCACTACCTGCGGGCGCTGACGCTTGATCCGTCGGCCACACGCGTGATCGCCGACACGCGCAAGCGGTTTGAGCTGCTCGATGAAGTGAGCCGCACCTACCGCAGACCGGGAACGCCCTGAGATGCCCACCGCACGAACCAGCCCGGACCTGAAAGCCGTCTATGCCATCGTTGGCGCGGACCGCTTCCTTCGTCAGGAAGCCCTGAACGCGCTGCTGGCGCAGGCCCCACCGGGGGTTGCAGGCCTGGAGCCCAGTCGTTTCGATGGCACGGAGGCCGAACTCGCTGAGGTGCTGGATGAGGTGCGCACGCTGCCGCTGCTGGGCGGTCGGCGCGTGGTGATCGTCGATGACGCGGACGCCTTCATCAGCGCGCACCGTGCGGCCATGGAACGTTACTGCGAGTCACCTTCGCCGGCAGGCTGCCTGATCCTCGTTTGCGACAGTCTGGGCAGGAACACGCGCCTCCACAGGATCATCACCCAGCGGTATCAGCTTATTGCCTGTGAGCCGCTCAAGGGGGGGGCACTGCCCGGCTGGCTGAGCGAACGAGCCACGCGGGTCTACGGCAAACGTCTGGAGCGCGCGGCGAATGCGCTGTTGCTGGAGCAGGTGGGTAGCGCACCGGGCTTGCTGGACGCGGAACTTGCCAAGCTTGCGGTGTACGTCGGCGCCCGGCCGGAGATCGTGGCGGCGGACGTCGAGGCGTTGGTCGGTCAGCAGCGTGAGGAACTGGTTTTTCGCGTGGTGGACGCCATGACCGGCGGCGACGTGGCGCAGGCGTTGCGCTGTTGGGAGCAGGTGTTGGCGACGGACCGGGCGGCCGAGGCCCGGGCCGTGGGCGGACTGGCGTATGCAATCCGTCGCTTGCGCCAGGCCCATCGGGACCGGCAACGCGGGGCCTCCTGGTACGAGTTGGGGAGGCTCCTGTTCACCAACGACGAGGGCGCCCGGCGGATGCTGGCGAGCACTTCGGAGGCGGTCCTGGAGGCGCAACTGGCGGAACTGCTCGAAGCGGACGTGGCTGTCAAGACGGGTCTGAGCACGGCGGCCAGCGTGGTGGAGAAGTTCATCGTGAGGCACACGTTCGGGGGCAAGGAGGCGGGGCCCGCGCGGCGCGTCCGCGCCCGCTGAGGACCGGCCGAAGGGGCGACAGCGCGAGGGGATGGGTACGGCAAGGTAGCAAAGGCACACGACCATGAAGCACGCACGCAGGGAGGCGGCGGCGGTACTCAGCGTCGTTCTGGGGGTCATGGCGACAGGCTGCAGTTGGCCGGGGATGCAGCCGTTCGGTAAGGCCCAGCAGCAACAGCCGGCACCGGCAGCGACCGAGGGTGAACCCGCGGGGGCACCGGCGGACGGTCAGCCCCAGCCCGACCTTGCCGCCATCGAGGAGTTTCTCCGCAAGACCGAACACTATGCCCAGCAGGCCGACACGCCCGCGCCGGAGTCGGTTCCCGCGTCAGCGTCGGAACAGGGCGAACCCGCGGTCCAGGCGTTGACGGGCTCGTCACCGGAGCCAGCCCCCCCCGATGCGACCTTCCCGCCCGCGGATCAAGATGCCACCCTCCTGTCACCCGACCGGCAATTGGCCAACGCGGGTCTGGAGCTGGGTCCCGGGCTTTCACCGGCGCCCACCCAGGCCATTCCCGTGCTGGAGGCGGTGACGATACGAGTACCGAATCCGCCCGCCACGGCGACGCGGAGCGCGGAGTCGGACACCATCGCGAACGCGCCGCTGCAAGCGCGGCCGACGGTCAGCCGGGCGGTGGCCCAGGAACTTCTCGACCGTCTGGAGGCCGACGCGCCGGCCGACGATTTCGCGGCGCAGTGGCGTCTGCGGCTGGTGCAGCTCGCGGCCGGGCGCCCGCAGGAGGCGCGGCAGGTTCCCGAAGCGCTGCCGGTGCGGGAGCGGCGTCTGTTGCAGGCTCTGGTGGACGTGGGGATGGCGACGCAACGGGCGGCCCAGGAACCCGTGCAGGCAGCCGATGAGGCCCTGCGCCGAACGGAGGAGTTGCACACGCTGCTGGTCGAACTGGCCGACCCGGCGGTCGCGAAGGTCGTCTTCTGCCGCCGGGTGGTGAGCTTCGGCAGTTACGAGGAGATGGAGGAGAGCGAATTCGTGGCCGGGCGCACCCTGCACACGATCATCTACAGCGAGGTGCGCAACCTGTCGGCGGAGACAACGGAGGACGGGCGTTTTCGCACCCTGCTGAGCACCCGGCTGGAGGTGCTCAACGCCGAAGGCAAGTCGATGTGGCAGCATGAGGAGCCGAAGGTGGAGGACATCTGCCGGGGGCGCCGCAACGATTTCTTCCTTGCCCAGCGGATCGCGCTGCCGCCGACGCTGCCGCCGGGGCCGTACACGCTGAAGGTGCTGGTCGAGGACCGCCTCTCGGGACGAGCCCACGAGGCTGCGCTGCCGTTTACGATCGGCACCCTTACCCCTGCCACCGGCAGTCAGCCGTAGTTGTGCGGCGACGCTCCGGCGGCGGCGACCTGGGGGCCCGGCGCTGGCGCCGCTGATGTGGACCCTCCTGGTTCGCCCCGCACCGGCGTTTTCCCGGCCCAGGCGTGTATCACCATGGCCGGGCGGCTATAATAGTCTGCGTGGGCACGTCCGTATCCTGGGCAACTTCTATAGGAGTCCCGCCATGCAAGCCGCCATGATCTTCGCCGGTAGCGGACCCATCCTGGTGCTGACCAGTCACGACGGTCTGGAAGACCCCACCCTGCTCGCCCGCCTGGCCGGCAAGGGCATCCGCAAGTTCATCGCCTATCCTGTGCCGATCGAGGTGCTGCAGCAGAAGTACGGCGCACACTTCGATATTGTCTGCGAGCGGCTCGACGAGTCGGACGACCTGCGCGTGCTGGATTTCGACGGCCGACGGGCGATGGAACTGCTGCCCTTCAGCGTGTTGGGCAAGCCGATCTTCCATGAGCCGAGTTGAGGGTCCGTCGAGGTGGCGTCGACTCCCGCAGCCGACATGGACGGTGCCAAGCGCCTTGGTGTCCGAGATGTCTGCCGCGGGCCAGAGAAGGCCACAACGGTGCGCCGGGCGACCGCACGTGACACGGTGAACGGAACGACCGTGTGCAGACGCGCGCCACTGGCGATGGAACTCGGGCGCTCCACAACCCCCACCAGTGTCGGGACGGTTCGGACCGGCGGCACCGAAGCGCGCTCAGTGGCTCGGCCTGCGGAGGCGCACATCAACTCAATCATTCGACCTGTGTAGCGCAGGCGTTCTGAGCAGCAGCCCACTTGTTCATGCCCCCAGGTGCGGCCAGGCACGTGCCGGCTGGGTATCATGGGCGCAGGGCCACACTCTTCGTCCCCGGCAGGCCAGGAACATGACGCGCCACGGCGCCAGGTCGGTTCTGAGGTTTGTGGTACTTCTCGCTACGGCGTTGTGCATCGCCGGCTTGCTCGGTCCGACTCTGGTGTGGAACCCCGACCCCTGGCGGTACCTCGCCGTGCAGTTGGACAAGGCGACATTGCAGGTCGAGTTCTGGAGGACATCCCGGAGCGATACCGTAACGGGGTTTCATACGCCATATGGAAGCCGGCAGGTCTCCCTGGCAGGGTTCACTTTGGGGTCGGAACTGGTCCGGACCGAAACATGCTGGGCGCTGACTGACGAGGCTGTCAGACGCCATGTCCGCATGAGGAATCTGTGGCAGTTCTCTACGGACCGCCCCGACAGTTGGCTGAGGCTCACTTTCTTCGGAAGGTGCCGCGTGTTCCTCGTGCGCGGGACGCACGTTGCCCACTCGGCGACGCGGCTGGTTTGCCCGCTCTGGCCGTGGCCCCTCCTTTTCGCCGCGCACTGGAGTGTTGTACTCGTCCGCGGGGCGTGTCGGTACCGGAGACGGCGCAGGCAGGGCCTCTGCCTCCACTGCGGCTACAGCCTCACGGGCAACGTCAGCGGCGTCTGCCCGGAGTGCGGGCGGGCGGTGCCGGTGCCGTCGGGTGAGCGGGATGGCGAGCCGGACACGGGGGAGAGTCGGTAGCCGGGGCGCAGGGTCCGAGCGAACGCCGGGGCCGTCAACTCGATTGACCCCGGAACGGCGGGAGCGCGAATCGCCGAGCAGTTCCACACGACAGGGAAACCGACAGCGAGGTCAGAGTGGCATGGCCAGGCGCGGCCCTGCCGTGCCTTCCCGCCGACCGGCTGCTGCTGCCACCGCATGCCGGCCGGCCTGTCCGCAGACCGGCGCCTTCGGCTTGGGCAGGCTACCCTCCTCGTTTGCCCTTTGCTTGCTCCTGTTCAGTGAACGTGCGGTGGGTGGGGCCGGTACTCGGTCTCGTGCTCGGTGTAACTCGCTGGTGAGTGCGCGGCGTGCGGTTTCGTGGACCAGCGCAGACGTCTGACACCAAGTCGCGGCAAGGCTTGGCGAGTGCACGTGCGCGTGGCGGCCCGGTCGTTCTCCGGGCCCCCCTTGAAGCGGGGCTCACTAGGGCGCCGGCTGGTCGAACGACCGCTGGAAGACGGCGAAATCCGCAAGGTCCACGTCGCCGTCCGAGTCGGCGTCGAACGAGGCACAACCCGGAAAGGCCAACGTGCCCGACGGGCCGTACATGCAGTCGGCAAGATAGCTGAAGTCCTCGGTAGAGACGGTGCCGTCACAGTTACAATCCATGAGCTCACAGTCATCGACGAGGATATCCACGATGATGCCCTCGATGACGGTGAGGCTCATGGGTAACTCGGTGGGCAGCAGATACCAGCCGTCGTAGGAGCCACCCCAGCCGAAGTTGAGGTGGTAGTAGCCATTCGTGTTGTAGCCGTCCACCACCAGGTTGTGCCCGGAAGTCCAACCCGGATTGACGATGGCGAGGTGCGCGGGGAAACCGTCGATCATGTTCTGCGCGAGGCGCGGATAGGGCCCGGAGGAGCCCTCGTACAACAACTCGGCCGTGTCACAGCCGAACTTCTCGTACGCATCCATGGCCTGGTCGACACCGAACGTTCCCGAGCCCGAGCTGGTGTACACCTGTTGGGCGGCCACGCCGCAGGCGAAGACGAGCGCGGCCTTGTCCGTCGAGGTCGGGGCGGCGCCGTAGAAGTACCTTTCGAACAAGGTGTCCAGGTAGGCGTTCAGTTGCGGGAAAGAAGGGAACGAGCGCGCCACATAGTCGTTGTCAATCCAGTACCTCCTGCCCGAGTAGTTATGATAGTAGTCATCCAGGTCGCTGAAGTGCGTGGCATTGAGCCGCTCGTGGTAATTGACGATTTGCGCCATGGCGACCGCCGGGCAGCCGGCGATACTGCGCGAGCCGGTCACGGGGTCGGTGGGACAGAGGTTGTTATAGGGCGAACTCTGGGTCCAGCGGGTCAGCACCCAGCCGCCGGTGGGCGTGGAACCGGAGGGTGGCCACTGCTGGAAGCGCGTACCGCCCGGCGGAACGGCGGCTGACTCGGTCGCCGCGGTCCAGGCGGCGCGCCGCTGTTCGAGGAGGTCGGGTGACAGCGCGCTGAGGTGATCCAGGCGGGAGCGGACGTCCCAGCGCAGCAGATCAGTCAGCGGGTCGCCCGCCTCCCGCTCGGCGTCAAAGTCAGTGGTGAAGGAGTAGGCGATGACGGGAGGCAGCTCGGCCGAGGCGCAGACCACTATGTATCCGTGCGGCTGGACGTCGAAACGGTAGTACAGAGGCTCCCCCCTGCTCGCCTCGGTGACCGGCGTGCCCTCACCCAGGGTGAAGATGCCTGACGTGGCGAAGCTCCGCAGGTGGTTGTTCGCCACGCGGGTGGCCTGCGCGAGGTCTATCCGGCTGCCATCCGGAAACACGTCATTCGTCGCCGGCACCGCCGGCGTCGAGACCGCAAACAGAAGGGACACCCAAATACCGATTGCCCACGGCAAGAGGCCTCTTGGGTCCACGTTCTTACCCTCCGTTATCCGACCTGCGTGTCATAATCCCCGCGTCAGGAACAAAGCAGGCGTGCGCTGCGGCCACCCGCCGCGCTCAGCGGTTGCGGGCTGCACCGTCCCCTTGCCGGCCGCGGTTGCCGGCCCCCCATCAGCGTACGCACGCCATCATACACGAATGACGTTCGCACTGCAAGGGTCGGCACCGGTACGCCAAGCTGTCACCCAGCGCAAGCGGGACGGCTCACGTCTTCAGGAACCCGGTCACGCGTGATGACGAAGCGGCCGCACGAGCCGCTACCCCCTTGGATGCGTAGCCACCGGCGCCGCCCGGTCCCTGAAACAGGTGGGCCCCGCAAGCCGCGGTCGCGTGAGCATCGTGCCGCTCAGTTGCTTATGCAGGTTTCGAAACGCACGATGTGCACCTGTGGACCGCCGTGATGCGGCGACACGGAGCAGTCCTCGACGCGGATGTCGAAGTAGAAGAGCCCCGCGGTCGTGGGCACACCGGTGATGCTCCCGTCCGCATTCAGGTTCAAACCGGGCGGCAGGCCCGTCCATTGGGGGTTCTGATTGCCGAGGTACTCGCTCCAGGAATAGGGCGGGGTTCCGCCGACCGCCTGGACCTGGAAGCTGTACGGGTCGCCGCATTTGGCGGCGGGCGCCGACCCCCACGGATGGACGAACCCCACAATCGTCAACCCGCGTTCCTGGGCAAGCAGACCGGCCAACGCACCCTTCAACTCCGCCCAGGCGGGGTCGGCGTGCTGACTTGCCAACTCGTACGGATCCGTCTGCAAATCGTAGAGCTCGTCCACCCAGACTCCGCTCCAGATGTAGTCGTACAGCACGTATTTCCAACGCTGCTGCCGGACCGCACCCCAACTGGTGGCATGTGTCGGCGTGTCCAGACGGAAGAACTCCAGCACCAGAGAGTCCCTCCAGGGTGCTTGCGCGTCCTCGACGAGCCTGACCAGGCTCGTCCCATTGCTCAACGGCGTCTGGGCGATTTCCTCTTCCGTGTACCCTGCCAGATGCAGGATGGTCGCGGGGACGTCCAGGTCCGCGGCTACGAGCTGGTCGCGCACGCCGGGATCAGCGCCGGGCATGCGGACCACCAGCGGCACGCGAATGGACTCCTCGTAGGGCCAGCCCTTGGAAAAGCGCTTGTGCTCTCCCCACATCTCGCCGTTGTCGGAGGCGAAAATCACCACGGTGTTGTCCCGCAGCCAGGGGTTCTGGTCGAGGGCGGTGCAGATGCTGCCCACCATCCGGTCGACGGCGTGCACGCAGCGCAACATGTCGGCGAAGAACTCATCCGGATCACGGCCGCCCGACGCGAAGGGGGTCTGATGGTTGTAGTACCTGGTGAAACTCGGTTCCACGTAACCGCGCAAGTGCCACGGTTTGTCGCTCACATCCTCCTCGCCCCAGGCGCGCCCCCGGTACTCGAACCCGGGCCACAACTGGGCGTCCTCCGGAGCCGGATAGGCAGGGTCATGGGGAGCGTAAGGGGTGATGTGCAGGAAAAACGGCACCTGGCGCTCGGCGGCGTCCTCCAGAAAAGCCAGCGCCAGCTCCTCCTCTGACTGCGTCAGGTAGGGCATCTGGCCGAAGCCCTGCTGGATCGTCGCCAGGTCGGCTAGATCCACGTCCCCGTCGGTGTCGGCGTCGAAGCATGCACAGGCCAAGCCCGCGGAAACGCCGGGTCCCTGCAGGCAGGGGACCAAGTGCTTGAAGTCATCCCAGTCAATGTCGCCTTCGTGATCGTAGTCCCCGGCGCGCGTGTACAGCGCGCGGATGACCGCCGACACGGAAGCCGGGAAGCCCCGGGCCTCCTGCTCCTCCAGGAACGCGTCCAACTCGGAAAGCTGATGGGGCAGACGGATGTCCTGCGGCGTATACAGCCCGCGCTCGGGCCCCCCCGTCGAGCTTGACCCGAACGTGTACACCTGCCCGATGTAGTTGGACGACTGACTTTGCAGCCACGCGCTCCACCCCGGCGGCACATAACGCAGACTGGGAATGTACTGCCCGTGGCTGTCGTAGCCGGTGAGTTCCGCGGAGTTGTTGATGTACTTGCCCAGCAGCGCCGTCCGGTAACCCTGGGCTTGCAGGAGCGTCCCCAGAGTCTGGCCATCGTAGAAGCGGCCCGCGCCGCCGCAGGGGAACTCGTTGGTCAGCACTCCTGTGTGGCGCGGATAGAATCCACCCGAGAGGATGGCCGCCCGCGAGGGCGCGCACACTGGACAAGTAACGAGCGTCTGAGTGAACACGATCCCCGACGTCATCAGTTGCTCTTCGACGTTCGGCATCACATCCTGGGGCATGTACGCAGGGCCCACCCCGGCAATCGAGTCAAAGCGCTGATCGTCGGTCATGATGAAGATGATGTTGGGTTGAGTCCGCGCAGGCGGCGGTGCCGCCGAAGCCGGCACGCCCGCCGACGCGGAGTGCGCTGGCAACAGAGAAGCCGCGCCTGGGGCGCCGCTGCCGGGCCCGGGCGGTTCGCCCGCGAAGGCCATGCCCGCGCGTTTGCCTGAGTGCGCAACCCCCACTGTGGTCACTACGATCAGCAGACGCAAGGCCAACCTCCTGCAACGCTTCTCAACCGACATGCTCCACGCAGCCTTTCCTCTGCCGTTCCATCACCGGTCTGGTCCGGGCACGAGCAGCATAGGCTCACGCACGGGCCATCACCGGCTGGCGAAGTTGCGACGAGTTGGCGACGCGATTCAGAGGTGAGTCCGACGCGCGTCTCTGGCCGACCGACTTGACAGAACACAACGGGCGGACCCAGCGGCGCACCGCCTCACGCCTCGCCTGCTCACTCGTCTAGGATCACACGCGGGCGGGATTGTACCCAAGCGGGCAAAAAAAACAAGCTGAGCTTAACATGCGTCCACTAAAGGACTTATGGCGCTTCCTAAAAAAGCGAAAACGCAAACGCATCCCACAATAAATAGAAAAGGATTGTCCTGGTTTAAAGTGCATACGGACATCAAGGAAGCGAACCGCTCATGCTGATGCGATTGCTCTCCCTCGCCTGCGTGGTCGCCGTCTCAGCGCCGATGCGACCGCCTGCGGTGGATAGCGCGCCGGGCAGCCCCGGAGACGTTGCCGAGAACGACGGCAGAGTGACCCAATGCGTTCTGGCGGTTGCCTGCCGCGACTGCGACGCCGAGTTTCAGGCCTCGTGGAGTGCAGCGCGTCAGGCAACGACGGCGCGCCTGTGCACGTCCGACCTCGCCGGCAGTCCGCTCGGGATGCCCGGCGCATCCCTCGCAGTGGGTAAGCATCTCTGTCAGGCAGAGGTCCGGGGTGGGCGAACGTCAGCACGCCAGCGCGAAGAGGGGAATGGGCGGTGGTTCTGCGTTGACTATTTGCTGGGCGGGTAAGACGTCTGCTTTTTGCTTACACCGGGCGAGCGTGGTCGCTGGCAAGTGCTGCCGCTGGCGTTCGACGCGCGTCAGGGGAGAGGGTATGACATGGTCGGGGGAGGGGCGAACCGTTCACATCTACGCCGTGGCGGCTATGCCCGTGCGTTCAGGCGGGTAACTCGGGTACCTGCACTGCTGCACGCCGAACGGAGCCGACACGCACGCGGGCGAGCAAGCGGACTTCGCCTGCGCGCCCTGCCATTGGGATTACGTAGAGGACCCGGCTGTTCGTACTCACCATCGTCCTGCCAGCCCGCGCGCCGGTGCCCGGCCCATCCGCGGCTGCCGTCACGGCTGACAGCCTGTTGAAGAACGGTCGGATCGCAGTTTAAGTCGGGACAGCCAGCGCAGCCGAGGCCACGCTACTTCGGCCATGGGGGGGCCAACGCTGCTTCATCAACGGGCTGCTGAGCTTGGCCGCGGCGCAGACGCACCGCCCGGACCCTCGGGCGCCGCCTGCTGACTACGCGCCGCCGGTGAAGGCCGCCTGGAATGCCGCCACATCGACCAAGTCGACGTCACCGTCCTCGTCGAAGTCGGCGTCGGCGCAGCCCTCTGGATACGCCACGCCGGGGCCGCTCAGGCAGTCGGCAAACAAAACAAAGTCGTTCACGTCCACGTCACCATCACCGTCCAGGTCGCCCGGTGTGGTGCTCGGCGCCAGGGCCCAGATTTCGACGTCGTCCAGGTTCCAGCCGGGATACGTGACGGAGACGTTGGTGGGCCCCATGGCCCAACGCACGTACACCGTCGGTTGTCCGTCGGCCACGGCCGAGATGTCGAAACTGTGCAGCGACCAGGCGGACTCGCTGATCGCAACTCCCGTGTGCTCCCAGATGGTCGTCCAGTTCGCTGCGTCGTTGGATACCTCGATGCAAGCGTGGTCGAACCAGGCGGTGTCGAGCCCCAGCCAGCGGCGGAAGCGCAGCTCCGTGGCCCCCAGTTGCGAGCAGTCGATGGCGGTCGTAGTCAGGTACGTCGCCGGCAGGTTGTTCTGGTAGTCACCGGCGAGGTTGTACCCGTACACGTTGGCACCGGTGTAGCCGGCGGCCGGGTCGTGATTGTGGCTACCCTGGCCGAGGGGCAGGCCGAACTGCCAGGAGCCCTCGGTGGTCCAGCCCGGGTCCTCGTTCATAGGGAAGTTGTAGATCAGGCGCGGCTCGCTCACGTAGACGGTGGCCACGGCGACGTTGGAGTCGCCGCCGTCGAACGGGACGCCGCCGTCGTTCACCTTGTAGTTGAAGACGTCGGCGCCGCCGAAGCCGGTGTCGGGGACATAATCAGCGCGGCTACCGTGATTCGCCAGCGTGTACGGCACGGTCGTAATGCCTCCCGCCTCCGGATCGCTCAGCACGCCGCCGAAGGGCAGGGTCAGAATGATATAGTCGAGGGCGCCCGGCGGATCAGGTAGCCCGTCATCCTCCCCGTGCAGATCAACCGTCACGGCGGTGTTGAGGGCCGTGGCGACGGTCACATCATACGCCCGGGGCGGCGCCGGCTGGCAGCCCAGGCGGGCGAAGATGGTCTCCTCGAAGTCCGGCGGGATGCCCGCGCCCGCCGAGAGGCCCACGATTCCCCAGGAGGCGCCGATGCCCAGGAAGCTCACGCGGATGCGTCCATCGAAGAACATCTCCATTTGGAACGTGCTGGGACCACCCCCGAAGAACCACCACTCCCAGACCTCGTCGTAGGTGACCACGACGCGATCGTCGAGTTGCTTCCAACTGATGTTGGGGTCCATCGCGTTGGGTTCCAGGTCATCGCTCACGCCGGTGATGCGCGGCAGGCTGAAGTGGTTGGTCAGCGACATGTAGCCGGCGAAATCTCCGGCGGTGAAGCTGACGTAGCCGTTACTGGAAATGAAGAACGTGTCATAGCTCACGCCGTACAGCCAGACCCGCTTGCCGTTGCGGATGTTGATCTGCTGGTAATCCTGGTCGCCGAGAACGAGCGGCGTCCCGCCGGCCGGATCGACCGGCAGGGCCGTGATCGGCGCGACGCAGACGGTGTAGAAGTCCGCGGAGCCGTTGGGTTGGTAAGTCACGCTGCGGTAGGTGACATCAAAGTACTCCAGCCACCCGTACTCGTGGGTGAAGTAGTCCGGCACCGGCTCGCGCACGTGGATGACGACCGTCCCCGTGCCGGAGTCGCCGCCCGTCGGGGGACTGCCCCCGTCGTCAGCCAGGAAGGTGAAGCCGTCCTGGCCGAGGAAGCCGTCGGCGGGAGTGTACGTAACTTCGTTGCCGCCGTCCGCTAGTGTGTACGGCAGGTCGGCCGGCGTGATCACGTGGTCGTTGCCGGCGTCGCGGAGTTCGTAGGTCGGCAGGGCGGTCACGGTATACAGCAAGGCGCCGGGCGGATCGGGCAGGCCGTCGTCATCGCCTCCCAGCGCGAGGGTCAACGGCGTATCGGGCAGCGTGTCATGCTCGCCGCCGTGTACGTACGGCGGTCGCGGTCCGCAGGCGGCCGCGGCCGAGAGGTCCGTGGGCAGAAAATCCGGCGACAGCCCGGCGCCGCTGGACACACCGGCCAGACCGTCGAGAGCGTCGATGCCCAGATAGCTGACCCGGAGGCGCCCGTCGAAGAACAACTCGATCTGGAACGTGTTGTAGTCGCCGGAGCCGTATTGCGGCACGTCCTCCCAGGTGACGGCCACCCGGTCGGCAAGCTGCTTCCAGCTTACGCACCCGCCCCCCGGGACGAGGTCGTCGTACAGCGCGGCCACCCGCGGCTTGGCGAAGTGCTCGGCCAGTGTCTCGCTCTGGTCGGTATCGCCGCTGCCGAAGGTGATGTAGCCGTTGCCGCCGACGAAGAAGGTGTTGTAAGTGACGCCGTACAGGGAGACGGTCACCCCGCCGTCGAGGGTGATCTGTTCATAGTCGTCGTCGGCGAGCGTCAACTCGGCCCCGCCGGTCGGGTCCACGGGCAACAGGCCGATGGGCGTGCCGCAGGCGGCGTAGAAATCCGGCGAGCCGTTCGGGGCCCAGAGAATGGAGGAGTACCCCAGATCATTGTTGCTGCCGAACTGTTCGGTGAAGAAGTCCGGCACGTCCGGCGTCATGAAGCTGTAACACGCGCCACCGGCGTCGTCGAGGGTGGGGTTGCCCGCGACGTCCATGGCCGTCACGGCATAGTAATACAGCGTATCATCGTGCAGCCCCGCCAGACGCACGCTGTGGCTGGTGTGGTAGCCGCTGGCACACGTCTCCTGCGTCAGCAACTCGCAATCCGTCCCGTAGAGGACGCAGGCCCGCGCCGGCTCGTCGGTCTGGAGCGTGATCGTGGCCGCCCGCGGCAGCACCTCGGCCGCCTGGACGGCGAACACCAGCGGCGCCACGCAATCGACGGGAGCGACCGTGGTAACAACCACATTGACGCCCCCCAGGCCGTCGTCGGCGTCGATATACGTAGCCGTCACGGTATCGCCTGGGGCGACCAGCAGCACCCCACTGCCGTCCGTCGCGCTGAGGGATACGGTCCCCACAAACGCGGCCGTGGCCGGACCGGTCTCGGTCAGCAGCACGGTCTCGCCGAGCGGCTCGGACGTGGAAGCGATGGTCACCAGGACCGTCTCCGTCAGCAACGGATCGGTATTCAGGTCACAGTCCACCACGTTGACACCGGCCGCCCCTTCACAAGGGTAGGCCGTGCGGTCAAGAGTGATGAGCCCTTGCCGCGAGCACGTCACCAGCGTTGGCGACGCGCAGAGCGAGAACGCCTGGGGTCCCTCGGGCACACTGTAGCCGTATACCTCGACGCGGTAGGCGCCGGGGGACGGATCGTCGATCACCACCTGCTCGATGTTGTTGAGGTGGTCCGCCTGGGTGCGGCTGGCCGGAGCCCCGGGGTCGGTGGGGTTCAGCGTCCAGGGGTAGTATACGTTGTTGACGGCGTCGTAGACGCGCAGGTCGAGGTCATTCACCAGCGCGGGGCTGACGTTCGGCGTACCGGGCACGTCGTCCCAGGCCAGCGTCACCTTCAACTGAAGGTCGCCCGGCTGAACGACCACCAGGACCTGCACCAGATCATCCTGCTCCGCCTGGTCCTCGAGAAACTGCCCGCTCCGCAGGAAGTCGATGGCGGGCTGGATGCGGACGGAGCCGTAACCGCTCTGGTAGTCGGGGCCCGGGTTCATGATGTCGGCGGCCGTGTGGGCGAGCAGGATCTTCAGCGTGGAGTTGCGCGGATCGGGCTCACCGGGGAACCGGTTGCGGAAGTCCTCCAGCAGCAAGGCACTCAAGCCGCAGACGGTGGGCGAGGCCATCGAAGTGCCGCAGTACGTGGTGTAACCCCCGCCGGCCGCGCAGGACGTGACCCCCATGTCGTCGCTGGTCTGGCAGCCCGGCGCGGACACGTCGGGTTTCAGCCGGCCGTCGTCGGTGGGGCCCCAGCTCGTGAAATACGTGACCGTATCATCGTTGGAGTTCAAGGCGCCGACCGTGATGTGGTTCTTGGCGCCGGCCGGCGGCGCGATACTGTAATAGGCGCCGTAGCCCTCGACGTCGCAACGGCCGGCGACGCGCTCATTGCCGTTGGCCCAGACGACCCGGAAGGGCGCCGCAAACAGCGGGTTGCCGCCGTCGCCGCGGACGATGGTGTCAATCACCGTGTCGGTCACGCCGTAGTCGCCCTGCCACTCGCAGTCGAAGTTGTTGCGTTCGACGTTGCTGCCGATCGAGTTATTGGCGACGTCGGCCCCGTACAGGTTGATCGCCTCGGCGTAATCGTGTTCGAGGTCACCGGGATCGGTGTAGAGGAAGCCGGCGTGCAGGCCCCCTTCCTGCTCGAAGCCGTAGGACTCAATAATGACTCCGGGCGCCATGCCGCGGTAGGCGCCGCCGCTGGCAATCCCCGTCCCCCCGACGGTTCCCGAAACGTGCGTGGCGTGATGGATCTGCCCGCTCGCGTCCCGCGCGTGGACACGGTCCACCAGGTCGGGATGCGTCGGGTCCGCGGTGCCTCCGTCGTAGACGAGCACGGTTACGCCGGCGCCGGTCAGCTCATACGGCGGCGCCTGCACGACGTCGGCACCCGTGCGCAGGCGGTTGTCGTTGTTGACCTCGCCCAGCTTCGGCAGCGGCGGCTCGAGCCACTGGACGACGTCCTCGGCCGCCAGGGTGGCCACGTTCGCCAGCGGCAGTTCGATGACCAGTCCGTTCACCGAACGAAGGGAGGAGCGAATGACCGCACCATGGCCCAGGCAGACCTGGGCCCCGTCCGGCTCGAGCACCACGTCCCGGTGGAACAGCACGTAGGCCGCCACGATCACTTCCTTGCCGCTCGCCGCCGGGTCGCCGTCCTTCGCGGAGGGTACGATCGCCCACTCGGGTATCTCGCCGCGCCCATACGCCGGGTGGAGCTTCCACTCAGGTCGCACCATCTGGGCATCGCGCAGGGTCGGCACGGACGCCAGCGCCGCCGCATCCAGCGGCGCGCCGGGCAACGCTGCGAAGAAGGCATTGTCACCTACGTAGTTGAGCAGGCGCAGTCCGGCCGACTCGACCTGCCGGCGCGACGCGGCGTCCAGCGGCTCGTCGAACTGCACGACCAGATGGCGGACGCCGGCGTCCCGCATAACGCTGACGGACGCGGCAACCTCGGTCGGCGTTCGATGGGTCGTGGCCAACTCACCGGTGCGCCAGGCGATCGCACCCCGGCTGACCGCGCGCTCCGGGGCGGGGCCGGCCGCCCACGCCGGGCATGCAGAAGTCCCTACTACCGCGAGCACCACCCACCCCACACGCGGGCCTCTTTTCGTGCGCACCATCCCAGGCTTGCTATTGCGGACGAACATGATTGGGTTCCTCTGGACTTCTCGGTCCTACGCCTTCCCCGGGTAACGCCGTGGCGTCCCCCGTTCCCCCTGCCCGCGCGCGGCGGCGGGCGGCGAAAAGCTCAAGCGCCGCGGCGCGGTGCTTTCCCGCCTGCTCCGGATCCTTCTTGACTTGCCGGTAGAGTCGTGCCAGGCAACGGTGTGGAAATGGATGACTCGGGTTCTGCTCGAGCGCCACTTCGAACGCCCGAATGGCCCAGTCGAACTGCCCCGCCTCGGCCAGGGCCAGACCGAGGTTGATGTGCGTCTGCGGCCGCTGATGCAGCAGCGCGATCGACTGCATGTGCTCGTGTACGGCCTCCGCGGGGCGATGCTGCGCGCGGTAGGCCATGCCCAGCCCGTCATGCGCCTCGGCATTGTCGGGGTCGATCTGCAGCACCTTACGGAACGCCTGTTCTGCCTTACGCCAGTATCGCCGGCGCAGGTAGACCATGCCAATCTGGCATTGCAGTTCCGCCCAGCCCGGCTCGGCCTGCTCCGCCTGCAGCAGGTACTTCAGTGCCGCCGCCGGGTCGCCGCGGCGGAAGCAGACCAGCCCGAGATAGTAGTTGGCCAGGGGCGCATCCGCGTCGTCGGTCAACACGTCCTTGACCGCGCGCTCGACTTCCTCCAACTGTCCCATCTGGAGACGACAGCCCGCGATCATGATCCTGGCACCTTTGTCGTCGGGCTGGCGGGCCAGCACCTGCTCGAGTTGTTCGATCGCCAGCCGTGGTCGGCCGGTGCTCGCGTAAATCTGCGCCAGGTTCCGGGCGCGATCCAGGGCCGCCCCTGCCGTCGAGTCATCCTGGAGGTAGCCCAAAGCCATCAGCCGGGCCAGCACTTCCCGGGCAACCCACGGGTCGTCCGGGGCGCCGGGCGACGCACCCTCCTTCCTGACGCCCTCATAGGTGTCGATTTCCGCGATCTCCAGGCTGTCGGCGGTGAAGATCTGCCGCAGCGGCTTGCCGTCCATGTCCCGCGCCACCGGTCGCCCGAGCAGCGCCAGTACCGTCGGCGCCACATCCAGCAGCGAGGCGCCGTACACCCGCTGGTCCTTCTTGATGTGGGGCCCGCGCGCCGCCAGGACGCCGTAGCGCCGGTGCCACGCCACCGGCCGGCCGCCTTCGATCTTGCTCGAACCCTCCGGCCGGAGGTGATCGCTGTGAAAACCGTGGTCGCTGACGATGATGACCGTGGCGTCCTCGCCGGCCAGTTGCATCAGCCGGCCCAGCATCAGGTCGTGAAAGCGGTAGCAGCCGGTCATCACGTCCTGGTAGCGCGCAAACTCCTCGTCGGTCAGATGCGCCGCTTGCGGCGGGTGATACTCCATGAAGGCATGCGCGAAACGATCAATGGCCTCATAGTAGACGGCCAGGAAGTCCCACGCCTGGGTCTGCATGATCCAGGTGGCGGCCGCCTGCGTCGTCGCGCACTCGGCGAGCAGCACACGCAGCTCCTGCACTTTCTGATCGTGTAGCGCGTCGAACTCCGCGAGCTTCGGGATGAACGGCGCTACCTGCGCCGGTGTGGTCTGGGCCGGATGCACGCGCAGCGCGGAGATCTCCTCCAGCAGCTCGGTCGGATGCACGGCTTGCGGAACCGGCGCCCACGGCTTGCCCGGTTCCGTCGTGGCGTGGGCGAACAGGTCGCTGACGATCACGCCGTTGACCGCTTCCGCCGGGTGCGTGGCCAGCCAACTGACCACCCCGACGCGCAGCCCGGCATCGGAGAGGATGTTCCACAGCGCTTTGCAGTGGCGCGACGAACTGCGTACCGGGCGGACCTTGCCGGTGGCACCGTCCGGTTCCACAAAGCCGAGAACCTGGTGCTTATCCGCGTACTTGCCGGTGGCGATGGAAGTCCACAGGATCGGGGAGAGCATCGGCGTGAGGCTGGCGATGTTGCCCATCACGCCTTCATTCACGAACCGCTCCAGATTGGGCAACGCGCCCTGTTCCAGGAGCGGATTGATGACTCGCCAGTCGGCCCCGTCCCACCCGACGAGCAGCACACGTTGAGCCAGCCGGTCCCCCACGCACGAGCCCCCCGAAAAACCCCGGCGGTTGACCAAGCCGTCAACCGCCGGGGTAGGAATCCCTCACGCGCCTGCGTGCGCGGTCGGGTCGCGCGCTGAGGCGCGCGGCCCAAGTTCCGCGGGTCGGACCGCGATCGCGGCCGCAGCGGGACGTCTCGGGACCTCATCGCACTGACAGCGGGCGACGGTCCCGACCGCGCTCCCTGCGCTGCCACACGTGTGCGGCTAGCGGCGCCGCAGCACCGCAGCGGCGCCAAAGGCCAGCAGCGCCAGCGTTCCGGGTTCCGGAATCCCCGCCGGGATCGGCGTATTCAGTTCCGTCTCGTAGCCCCACGCGAAGGCGGCGAGTTCCCCGGCGGTGCGGATCACGCCGATCCAGCCGTAGTGCCACCCCGCGCCGCCCGCGAGGTTGCTGATGCGCACGCCGAGGTAAGCCGGCGCGCCTTCCGGGATGAGCGAGAACCCGTTGTTGGGGTCGCGAATCTTTCCCATCGAGCCGCCATAGTACGTGTGGTCCCACAGCGCCGCTGCGTCCGGGACCATCTCACCGGCCTCGAAGCCCCACGCGAAGCCGTAGTAGCCGGTGTCGGTCTGAATGTCCGCGTTGGGCGTGCCCTCCCAGAACCAACCCGCCGCCACGAAACCCGGGTGCCAGCCGTAGTAGTTCCACTCCAGGGTCCGGCTGAACGACCGGGGGCCGCGAGTGAAGCCGCCATACTCGCCGGGGTAGTTCTGATTGCCCTGCTGCTCGGGCGGCAGTTGGATGTACAGCGCCTTCCAGTACTCGTACCCCGTTCCCCAGTTGAAGTAGCCCGGCTCCCCCGGCGGAGGGTTGTCAAACCGAACCGGATCCCCATACGCCTGGGTGCCCGCCGCCAGTGCCGCCCCCGCGGCCAGCGCCCGCGCCGCATGCTTGGTCACCGCCAAGCCCTCCCGACGCGCCGCGCGCCCCTGACTTCGCCTCTCCTGTGCCATTCCACACCTCCTCTCCAAAGTACCCGCGTTACTTTTCGTGGCGCCAACCCACACCCATACCCGCGTCGGCCGCGCGTGAGCGACACGAACGTTTCTTCAGGAATAACACGCGCACGCCCCCAGCCTGGCTTCGCACAACCCCACCGCTCGGACCCTGCTACCATCCTACCAGGACGCGAACAGCGAAATCAACGTCGTGGCAAAAATGGTGCTGCTCCAGTGCAACTTGACCCCCTGTCCCTGCGAGCGCGCGAACCTCAGATGCACAACGAGCGCGGCCGGCGTCGCTGGGGCCGTGACGAACTTGACCTGTTCCGGCGCGCGGGCGGATTTGCGTTGCACGGGTAGAAACCGGATGATGACGTTGAGGAGCCTACGCCCCTCTGCGACGGGCCCCCGCCGAGCGCCACCGTAGCTCAGTTGGCAGAGCAGCGGTTTTGTAAACCGCAGGTCGTCGGTCCGAGTCCGACCGGTGGCTGTGAGACATTACGCGACATGGACACGCAACCCGCGTCCATCATGGCAGTTACGACAGCCCCGCCCGGAAGCCGATCGTCACCGCTCGTGCCAACTTGCGACCCGTTCGTACACGTTCTGCCGGAATCTGGTACAAGCGTTGGTACAAGAGAACTGCGGCCGTCCGTACCTGTCGCCAATGCCCGCTGAGCGTCCGGCTGGTTGATTGGCGGAAGTGCCGGCAGGGCGTCGAGCGCCCCGGCCACGTCGAGTAGCCGCGGGTCCGTGTACGTGTTCATCGTGAGTTCAAGCGTACTGTGCCGCATCGCCGCCTGTTGCGACACGGGGCGCCACGCCGCCCCTGCTCAAATGCGTTCCGAACGTGTGCCGCAGGGCGTGAATGTCGAGCACTCGGCCGCGGTCATCCCGCTTCGGGATGCCGGCAACCCGTAGGTCGCGGTCGAACGCCCGCACAAGGTCGGCTGGCACGTTGAACAGTGGCGCATCGTGCGGCAACCGGGGGGGCAGTGGCAGTTCCGTGGCCCCCGCCGCGGCCCATACTGCGTCCAGCCGCTCCCCGAGCCAAGCACGCAGGTCGGCCACAAGGTCGGCCCGCAACGGGATGTCCGCCCCGCGGCTGGCCTTCTCATCGGCCGCGTCGAGCACGGCGAACGCCGCGCGGCCTTCAAGCTCAAGGTGGCCGACGGTCAGCGAGCGCAGTTCGTTCAGCCGCAGCCCCGTCAGGACCAGCACCTTGTACGTCAACGCCCGTTCCCGCCCGCGGTGTTCAAGCTCGGCGATGAAGTCGGGCCGCTTGGCAAGTGCATCGCGGGCGTGCCCTTCGGCCGCGGTGAGCACGTCAAGCGTCAGCGGCATCCGTTTCCAGGTCCGCCGGCTGCGCTTGTCCTCACGCTTGTCGGCGTTGGCGAGCTTCACCGTCGGCCGACCATATTCGGCCAGTGGGTGCAGTCGTGCCACCGTGAGCAGCCGGCGCAGCTCGTTTTCGGTCAGCGCCCGGCGCGGCCGGCGCTGGTTGGCCTTGCCGTCACGTTTCGGCGGCCGGGCGAAGGGGTTCGCGGTCAGGCGCTTCGTATCGACGCACCAATTCCCGAAGGCGCACGCCGCCAGTAGGTAGCCGTTCAACGTGTTGGCGGGCATCCCTTCGGCTTCCCGAGCGTTCGCCCACTTCTCAAGGGGTGGTCGACTCAAGTCGCGCAGGAGCGCAAAGCCACAGTCGGTGATGACATGTTTGAGGCGGAACCGAGCGTTGCGGACATGGGTCGCGTTCGTCCGCGGCTTCCCACCCTTGCCGCGCTTCGTGCCCAGGTGCTCAAGGTAGGCGTCAACGTGCGTCGCAAGCGCGGTAGTCCGGTGGTCGAGCACCGCATCTTCCGCGGCGGTCAGGGAACCGCAGCGGACGCGCTCGGCGCGTTTCTCAAGCTCGGCAAGCACAATCAATGCCGCATCGGCACTTCGACAGCCCGTTGCCGCTTTGCGCACGTGCCCGGCCCCGTCACGGTACTTGGCCGTGAACGTCCGCGCTTCGACAAGCACACGGTCGGTGCCGGCCGGCGTTGTCACCTTCGCCGTGTGTTTACGACGCCGGCGGTCGGTCCAGCGGGCGAAGCGCTCGCCCTTGCGGGTGAACACTTCCGCGCCCGAAGGCAGCGGCTTGGTGTAGGTTTCGCGGTACACGGTGCCCAAGATTCACCCTTCCCGCCGACGCAAGCGAAGTCCGAGAGTCTGTTGGGTCGGTTCAGACATCGTCGTCGTCGATGCGGTTCAAGTTGCGTTCTCGCTCGGCCAAGCGCCAGGCGTCGAAGCTGGTCGGCTCGATCCGGCGCTTGTGGCCGCGGCCTTCGACGATGAACTTGCCCGCGGTCGCCGCGCGTGATACTCGAACCAGCGCTGCCCGCAGTGTCAAGTTGTCGATGTCGCTCAGGTGCAGCTTCGCCGCTTCGGTGGTGGTCAACCAGGTCCGCGGGCCGGCCGAGGCGAGCAGCTCGACGGTGAGCTGGACCGAAGTCTGCCCGCGGGACAAGAGCTGGTTGACCAAGACCGTGGGCAGCAGGATCAGGCGACCTTCCACGTCGGCAAGCTGTGCGAAATCGACCGGAGCCGCGGTCGGCGGGGGCGACAGTCGTTCCATCGGGGGCGCCTCCCGCGGGCAGCCTGCCGGCCGTTGGGCTTATCCGCCCTACTGAGCGGCAAGGGTCCTTACGGAGTCCTTCCAGCCACCGGCAGGGTACCCGCGAGCGCGCCCGGGGGGCGCGCTTGGAGGCATGAAGTAGACGAGCCAGTAGGTTCATAAGCACCCCCCGGGGTGCCCGGTAGCCATCCCGCGTCAACCCCCTCCCCAGCCGGCCCGGCTGCGGGCGGAATACCGGCTGCGGGAGTCCGTCGAGCCGGGATTTCCTAATTCCACACCCGCGGGGTGCGCCAGCACGTAACCCCGCGGGTGTCTGTGTACCCGTAGGGTACTGTGATACCGCCACGGCGGTAGCGTAGTGACCGCTACGGCAGTGGCGGTTACGGCGTGCCCCCGGATGGCATCAACAAGTGATAGACGCTCGGCCCGCCGGCCAGCGTGCCGCGCTTCACCCGGTCAATCAACCCGCAGTTCCTAAGCCGCCAGAGTGCTCGCCGTACCGCCGCCTGTCGATACCCAGTTCGCCGCTCCAGGTCCGACACGGCTGCTATCGCGGTTCCGTCCCGCTGGCCATGCCGGTAGAGCACAAGCCACACCGCCACGTCTACCGGCCCGAGCCGGACAAGGTCGCAATCGACAAACCCGTTCAGCAGCGCGAACCGTCGCCGCACGGCACCGCCGCCCCGGCCGGGTTTCCGCTTCGGCTTCGGCTCGGCTTCTGTCGAAGCGCGCCCGTTGCGGCGTGCGGGGCGCTCGCCCAGGTCCATCGGCGGGAGCACTTCGCCCGGCGGGATGATGCGCGGGTCGGTCATTCGTCGCCCCAGTCATCGTCCGCCGCCGCGGGTGTCGAGCCCCACAAGGCCCGCAGCGATGCCGTGAGCTTACCGCGGTCCGCGGGCGTTGCCGCCCCCGGCTCGGTCGGGCGGAACGATTGAATGCACCGCTCGAAACGCAACTTCACGTCCACTGGCTGGCCGTGCCGGTGTTTCAGGCAGCGCAGCGTCACGGCTTCGGGATCATCACGGCCCGGCACCAGCACGTAAGCCGTGTCGGCCCCGTATTCGAGTTCGCTTGATTCGCGGAAGCTCGCCAAGCTCAGCCTGTCGCCTACGTAGGATGAACGCCCGCGCTTGTCTCTCGTCCGTGCCACCGCGGACACCGCCAGCACCGCACAGCCGGCGTCCGCGAATTGGCGCAGGTAGTCCATCAAGGCATCGACCGAGCCGCGCTTATCGGCGTGCTCGCCTGGCGGGCGAATGCGTTGCAGGGAGTCCAGCGTCAGCAACGCGCCGCCGAAGTCATCGGCCGTTGCGGCGATGTTGCCCAGGTCGAACGGCGGTTCGACGAACGCCAGCCGGTCGGCCACAGATTCGAGCGTCGCAAGCCCGCGGTCGATGCGGTCGGCATGCTCAGCGCCGAGCTTTCGCTTGGCGATTGCGTCGAGCGGAACACCCGACAGTCGGGCAAGCTGGCGGTCCAAGAGCACGGCCGCGGCCATCGACCGCCGGGTGGCCACCCCGGCTCCTGGCCGCGGCACGCACCCGTGTCCCTGTGGCGTGCGACAGCACTGCCGCGGGGGAGGGAGGCGGGCTTGCCGTTATTCCGCCGGTTGGGCAACGGGGAGGACGCTTGACTTACCCAGACCACCGCCACGACAACCCCGCACTCGCCTAGAGGAGCCGTGCGAAGCTCACCACGTCCTTGCCCGCAGGGCGAGCGCCGCCTCGGTGCACCGTCCGGCCGGGTGCTCGCCTACTCGCCCGGACCGCTGAACCCGATCTGGAACTGGGCGACGTCGCGCAGGTCGACGTCGCCGTCCGTCTCGAAGTCAAACGCCTGCAAGTAGGTGGGCAGGCATGCCGGGACCGGGACTACCGGCAGTTGGTCGGGACCGGCCAGGCACTCGGTCAGGGCGTCGAAGTCATTCCAGTCGATGGCACCGTCGGCATTGAAGTCGCCCGCCCCGATAGCGTCGCATTCATCCGGAATTGCATTGTGGTTGCAGTCCAGGCTGGTTCCCGCGGCGATGTCCTGGGGGTCGGGGATGCCGTTGTCGTTGCAGTCGAAGCAACCCACGAGGGTGCGGAAGCAATTGTCACTCCCCGTGAGGCCGCCCGACAGGTAGCCGTTGCCATCGGGGTAGCAGAGCCCGGGCGCCGACGGCCAGGCCCAGCGGCTGGCGGTGACGGAAACCTCGATGACGTACGTTGCTTCGGGCTCCAGGTACACGGTTTGGGCGAACGGGAACAGTCGCCACCCGGCCCCCGTCGGCGTTACCTGCACCTGGCTGCCGGGAACGACCGGGCCGGTGATCGTCCCCGCACGGATCTTGACGGTGACCGGCACGGCCGGGCCGCCGGGGTTGAAGTCGTCCAGCAGCACCTCGACGCCGACATGGGCGCTGATGGCGGGCACGAACTCCTGGCCGATGGGCATGAAATAGTAGATGTTACGCACGGCGCCGTTGGGGGCGTCGCAGGCTTGGTCGGCGCATTCGTCCGGCGGCTCGCAGACGTCATCGACGCCGTTGCCGTCGCCATCGCCCAGACATTGAGAGTACGGTCCCTGCGGGAACCCGGCCGGCCAGCAATCCGCGGGCTCCGCCCAGGTGCAGCCGCCGTCGGTCAGGCAGCAGGCCTGCAAGTTCTGGCAGGCGTCATCGGACCCGTCGCCGTTGGCGTCGCCCAGGCACCAGGAGCCCGGGCCCAGCGGGATGCTGCCGAAGGGGCAATCGTCGGGGCGGGCGCTGGTGCACGTTCCTTCCGGCGCACAGCAGGCCTCCATGCCCTCGCAGGCGTCGTCCACGCCATTGCCGCCTTCGTCGCCAAGGCACACCGAACCCGCACCCTGCGGCACACCATCAGGCAGGCACTCGTCGGGTGGCAGGTCGGCGCATGCTCCTTCGCCCAGGCAACACGCTTCCAGGCAGACCAGCGCGGCACAGTCGGAGCCCGGTCCCTGGGTGCGCCCGCCGGCAGCCACGCAACAGGGCGGCTCCAGCATGGCGCAGGTTCCGCCGTCCAGACAGCAGGCCTCCTCCTCTCCGGCGCACAAGTCCTCCGACCCCAGGGGGGTGCCGCCGCGGGCGATGCAGTCATACAGGTCGGTATTGACGCACTGAGCAGCGGGCTCCGGCAGGCAGCAGGCTTGGCACTGCACTGCGAGTGCCCCCAGCAAGCCGCACAGCGGTTGCTGCTGGGGCGCGCACGATGAACCCGCCTGCAAGTGGTAGTTGCCCGTGGTTGTCGGCGCCGCGCTATACGCAACTGGATCACAGAACAGCGGGTCGCCGTGGATGTTGTTGGCACCCGTTTCCGCGCACGCCGGGTCCAACTGTTTCCCGTCCTGCTGCGTGTCGCTGCAATTCAGCACGATCGAGCCCGTGCTGCAATACCAGTTGTCGCCCTCGCCGCCGGCACCGTTGCCCCAGACGATCGAGTTGTCCATGTCGATCTGGCCGGTTTGGCAAATGCCGCCGCCGTTGTTGTCGGCGAAGTTGCCGGCGATCGTGGAGGAGACGATGGTCGCCGAGGCGTCGTCTAGGCAGATACCGCCGCCGTCGGTCTGGGCGTAGTTGCCGCTGATGACGCAGCCAGCGATGGTAGGCTCGGCACCGTTGGCGCAGTAGATGCCGCCGCCGAAGTGAGCCGTCGGACCAATAGCGGCGTTGCCGGTGATGATGCAGCGGCGGATCGTCGGTGAGGTGCCTGAACAGTAGATGGCGCCGCCGCGCGTGGCCACGCCGTTGCGGATGGTGACGCCGGCGAGCACTGATGCCGGGCCTTCACCGGAGATGAACTTGACTGCCCGCCAGCCCGAGTTCTCACAGTCAATGACGCAGGCGGCGGGGTTGCTGCTTTGCGCTTGCACCGTGACGGCCTTGCCTGAGTAATCAATGTCTCGATTGCCCTCGCCGGTGAACGTCGCCTCGCACAGGCAGATCACGTCGCCGTCGGCGGCCGCGTTGATGGCGGCCTGGATGGTGACGAAATCGCCCGTGCCGTCGGGACATACGGTGTAGGTGCAGCTCTCGCTGCCGGAAACATGCTCATAGACGACGGTCGCGCTGTCGGTGTACCAGACCAGTTCCGGCTGACCGTCGGCGTCGAGGTCACTGGAGATCAGGCGTTCGCGGCCCTGGCCGGTGACGGCACCGTCCAGTGACCAGACCATCTGCAAGGTGTTGTCGGCGACGCCGGTGAACACGGCCGTCAAGCTGGAGGCGGCCTGGAAGAGCAGGTCGCTGTAGCCGTCGCCGGTGGCGTCGCCGGTGACCACCCCGCCGTCGAAACAGAGATTACACGTGGCCGTGTACTCGTGGCTCCACACCAGCTCGTATTCGTCGTTGCCGACGGCTTCATACATCCAGACCACAAAGACGACCGGCTCGGTGAAGCCGCCGTGCCCGGTGACGACGACGAAGTCCGGCAGGCCGTCGCGGTCCAGGTCGCCGCCTTCGCTCACCCAGTAGCCGTTGGGGTCGGGCAGCCAGTCGCTGGTCCACGTGTCGACATAGTTGTTGTTGCCCTGGGCTTCGACGATGTGGATGCGGACGGCGTCGCTCACTTCGGGCACAGCGATCTCGCGGAAGCCGTCGCCGTCGAGGTCGCCGACGCCGACGCAGCCGGAGACCGCATATTCGGGTCCGTAGTTGCCGCCGTACACTTCCCGATACGTGTCGTCGGCGAAGGCCTCATAGACGGCCACCGAGCGGTCGCTGGTGCCCTGGTGGCTGCAAATGACGTCGTTCACGCCGTCCTGGTCGATGTCGGCGACGCGCAGGTGCGTATAGTGAGTGTTCTCCACGCCGGTATGGTGCTCGGCCGTGGCGACGGAGGGATAGGTGTAGAGGTTCGGCTGCTCGTAGAAGACCAGGTACGGGTCGCCAGCGATGCCGGCCTTCCAGATGATCTCCTGCAAACCGTCGTTGTCGGTATCACCGATTCCGAGGAACCAGGTCATCTGCCCGCTGGGCGGCGGCGCGCTGTGCACGTGGACGAACGGGTTGCGGCCCTGCGCTTCCCACACGTGCACTGCCCCGTCGTAAGCGAACCAGAGTTCCTTGTGTCCGTCGTGGTCGACGTCGCCTTCCCAGATGTTCGAATCGCCTTTGGGCAGCGTGGCGAGCAGGACGTAACTGTCGCGCGTGGGTGGTGCCGGCTGCGCTGGCCGACGCGATGTCGACAGGCCGTTCTGGTTGTCGAGGCCCGCTGGCCGCGGCCCGCGCCGCCAGACGACCGTGCGCTCAGCGTCCATGGCTTCCATGACACCGCGCTGCGGGTCAGTCTCGATCTGCAATGCCCCTGCCGTCGCCGCCGACGGGGTCGCACCAGCAGGGACTGCCGAGTGGCCTTGGGGCGACGCAACTGCGGTTGGGTTCGATTCCGCCGGCCCAGCCGGCGCCAGCAACATCAGGCCTGCGATACAGACAGCGATCGCCATGTTCGTCCCTCCGGTGTTTTCTGTTCAATGATGTTGCAGCACCCCGGTTGTTAAGCACGGTAGCCAGGTGGGCAGGTTTTGGTCCTACTCAGCCCGCTACCATTCGTCGTGGAGCCCATTGTATCCGGATAGCACTACGGAGTGCAAGGACGTTGCGCATTCACACTTCAGCCAGTCTGCTGCGGTTGCGCGCTGCAGTCGAAGGGCGGTAGCCCGAGCTCCGCCTGGCGATGTCGCGCTTGGGGGCAGGCGCGTTCGGAGAAGGACGCGATATCCGCACAGGTATGGCGACGCCCTCCGCGGCAGCGGCCGCTGCAACCGGATGCGGCCTGACCCTTCGCCGCCCTGCGTTGGCCGAGACGGCCGTGGCCGGTGCCCGCCGGCTCTTCGACAGGGCCTCAGACCGGGCAGGGCTGCAGCATGGCGTTGTCTACTTTGCCGGGCCCGTAAAGGCATTCTGGAAGGCAGCGAAGTCGCGCAGATCGCATTGGCAGTCCTCGTTGCCGTCCATCCGGATGCACTCGGAGGTTGCGAACACGTCCGGGCCGCTGAGGCACGCGGTCACGCCCGCGATGTCCTCGATACTGATCCAGCCGTCCCGGTTATCATCGAAACTGGCCACGGGCAGCGCAACGAACAACGCAACGGGCTCGCCCTGCAACTGGGCGATGAAACCTACCTCCCCGGAATCATTGATGCTCACGTCGTTGCGGTTGTCCGGGCCGACCACCTGGACCAGCGTATCGTCGATGTAGGTGGTATCAGCGATGGCAACCGGCGTCCGGTTGACGAAGATGCCGTCCGTCCCGAGTAGTGTCGCCAGATAGGCCACGTCGCCTTCGTTGTTGATGGCGTGGGTGACGATATCCACCACCGGGTGGCCGCTCAGGGAGTCATAGGGACCCACCACGTACGTTTGCGTTCCGCCCGGAAGGTAGTGAAACAGCATGGCGCCATGCTCGGCAGCACCGAGATAGTACACGTTCCCGGCAGCGTCGCGTCGAGGGTCGCCCACGTACAGGACCGGATGCCCGTCAATAGTGTCACCCGTGCGAGCGATCACAGCACTTGGCGTCAAAATGGCGAACTGACCATTCTCGGCTCTTACAACGGGGACGCCGTCATCGCCGTAACCATTGACCGAGGCCGGCTGTATACTGTCTATATGAAAGCCATCGATGATGTCACCGTCGGAGATCAGCGGTGTGAGTGTGGCTGTGCTCCAGGCAACGTCGTACAAGGTGGTCTGGGCGCCGATCTCCAGCGTGCCCAGGGTAAGGAAGTGCCCGGTATCATTGCAGTCAATGTAGTCCCAGTCGTCCAGGGTCTCGAACGTGACCACACCGGCGGGCCCCTCGGAAGCGTATAACGTGTCATTCACGAAGACCGCCGGGCCGACGTCAACAACGTAGGCTGCCAAATAGCGGTTGCCCTGAGCGTCCCACGCAGGCATTCCAAGCATGTCGATCTCGTACCCGGCAATCAGGGTGCCGTGTCCGATTACGTCGAAGCCGCCCTGGGGCTTTTCGATGAAGACGGCGTCCGTCACGCCATCCCAGGCCTGGAAGACCACCCGCCCGTCTTCGTCGAGCATAAGACGGCGAAGCGTGTCGACAGTATGGCCCTCGACCAGATCACCTTCGGTAACGACGCGCCGGTACGTGAACGGCGGATCGTTGAGCGGGGGCTCCGGGCAGCCCGCCCCGTACGCCCGCGCCCAGCCATCGCGCGTGACCACGTACAACATCCCGTCAGGACCGATCGCGGGCGGTGCCAGCAGGTAGTCCGCGGTGTCGAACTCAAGACGCCAGAGCTCTGCGCCGTTTGTCGGTGCCAGCGCGATAAGGTAGAGCCCGTCGGAAAAGAGAATCGTGCCCTCCCCGTCCACTACCGGTGCCACGGGATCCCCGCCTTCGATAGTGTCCACAAAGCGCCACAGCTCGGCCCCGGCAGCGGAGACGGCCACCAGGACGGGCTCACCAGCCAGAGTCTTCGGGCTGACGTAGCACGTACCGTCAACCGCGATGGCCGGCGAGGGCGCAGCGTTGGGATTCCTCAGGCCGGGTAGCGGCAACGTCCACTTTTCCGTCCCGTCGGGGTGCACCGCCACCACGTAGTTGTCGGCGGCGCAGAAGTACACCGTGCCATCGGCGGCCACCGCAGGCGCCCCGGCCAGGCCCGGTCCGGGGTACGTCCACAGCACGCTGCCGTCGGCGGGATCGAGCTTGCGCAGCAGCTCCCATCTTGTTGTATACACTCCGCCGTCCTGGCCCACCGCCAACGGACCATTGGCCAGCCCACCGCCCGGAAACTCCCAGTCCAACTCGCAGGATGGAGTGATCTTCCGCACGTTCGCGATATAACAGTTACCATTTGAGTCCAGTGCGCCCGGCCAGACGCTGGTGTACTCGCCGCAGAGAGCGCTGCCATCCTCCCCGCTGCGGATTTGGCCGCCGAACCAGATGTTCCCATCCCGCCGCACCGAAACCGAAGCACAGTCCGACGCCATCGGATCGTACTGCCATTTGAGCCCGCCGTTGGGATAAATGGCGGTCAGCTTGTAGTTGTAGACATAGATCGTACCGTCGGGGCCCAGCGTCGGAGACTGAGCATAGTGGTCATCGGCGAGCTTGGTGCTCCAGAGGCGCACCGGACTGGGCGGGACGACCGCCTCGGTGCGTCCGGTGCGTTGGGCGTCGTGCTGGTACGTTGACCAGCCGGCAGCCGGGTACGCGGCGGCCTCGCACGCGTCGAACGTGCAGAAGCTGTCGGGACCGTTGAAGGTTCCATCCATCGCCGTGCACTCGGCTTCCGTCACCACCGAGCAGTCCATGTCCACGCAGCACGCCCCGACCGGCACGCAGACGAAATCATGCAGAATGGCGTAGAAGATGTGCCGGGTCGTGGAATCCTGTCCCTGCCAGACCAGGCGATCGCCGTCGATCGCCGGCTCGTTGTCCGTGTAGGTGTTGTCCGTGATCTGGTACTCGACGCCGCCACACAGGACAAAAATCTCCAGGTCGTTGCCGTCGTTACGAGCGAAGGCAACCAGGGAGCCTGAAACGTCCGGTTCTATATCGTAAACGTTATTGGAGGTCAGCGCGCGCGTGCCCGCGGTAGCGTCCCAGGCCCAGATCTCGGCACTTTGGCTTGGACCGCTTGCGGCGTACCAGACCACCGTCTGTCCATCGGTCTCCGGCCGCACGTCGGAGTAGCTGTTGCTGGTGAGAGGGAACTGTGTGCCATTGTGCCAGTAGTAGATCTCGTTCTGCGAAGACCCGCCGTATTCCCAGACGACGAGGTCGTCGTGCACGCGCGGGTACTGGTCGCCGCCGTTAACTGCGGTGATGTGCGTGGTGGAGGAGCCGTCGTAGTATACGATGTAGTACGTGCTCTCCATCCAGACGATGCCGCTGCCGCCGATATCCGCAAAGCGATCGTCGACGGTGTTGTTCGTCAACGTCGTAATGGTACCGGCTTCCCAGAGCTGAATCTCGAAATCGGTGGAGGAGCCGGTCTTGTTCTCCCAGACCACCCGGTCCTGATCAATGCGCGGAGCAAAGGCACGGGTGCCGACGGAAATCTGCACGGGGGCAGGGTCCCCTTCCGCCCACTTCATGATCGCCGCCTGATTGGTGCCGAGGTTGCGCTGCCAGACATACGTCGTGCCACTGACGGCCGGCGCGTAGTCCGACACCGAGCCAGTGGTAAGCTGATAGGTCTCCCACCACGGATCGCCGCGTGCGATGGACGGATGGATGCTCGTTACCAGGGTGAAAAGCAGACCGCAGCAGATGAGGAGATTCGGTAGACGTCTCACGAGGGCACCCCCCCTTCAGGATTGCGCCGACCGTCGCTGTTCGAACAGCGGAAGGGCCATGCAACTGTACAATGTACCTGGCGCGCGGTCTCGGCACAAGGGTTGCCTTCGCCCGGCCGATCGCGACGTGTTTGTGGCGGGGGGTATCTGCGCGTGAACCTGTTGCTTCTTGGTAGGGAACCCGGCCCCGGGTAGAGGGACGGCAGGCGTTCGCGTTCAAGCCGAACTGAAACCGCCGGCGGCGATCCTCAGCGCGACCGCCGTATTGGAGGGCGGGGATGGGTGGGACGCCACGAGGGCTGCGTAGCGTCGCTCGCTGTGTCAACCGCTACGTTTACGCCCCGTCTCAGGTCGAATCACGAGGGCGCGCGGGAGGCCAGGAAGTCCTGCCAGGCGTTGCGGCTCACACGCAGGTTGCTGCGGTAGGAGAGATTGCCGGCCAGCGTAATCAGGGGCTTGCGCCCTTGCCACACGCTGCGCCACGCCCGGCCCAAGACGTGTCGCAGGGAATAGAAGGTCCCGTCGCAGGTCTCCATCTCCCGGACGAGGTCGCCGCTGGAGAAGTGTTTGTACTGGGCCACGGGAAACGTCAACGTGTAGTACTTCCAGTCTTCCGGGAACGTATTAGCAGCGATGCGGCCTTCGGCTGCCATCTGGTCCCACAGTCGCGTGCCGGGCAGGGGCGTAAGAAACAGCGCGTTGAGGAAGTCCACGCCATAGCGGATGCCTGCTTCTGCGATCCGCGCGCCGATGCCCGGTTCATCCGTCTCCAGCCCCATGATGAAGGAACCGGCCACCAGGATCTTGTGTCGCTGGATGCGCCGGACGGAGTCCGCGAAATCCCGGCCCTCCAGGAGGCGGCGTTTCCCGCCGAGCGCGCCGAGGCCTTCCGCGGTCAGCGATTCAAAGCCCACGAAGACGCCGGTGCAGCCGGCCTGCGCCGCCAGCGTCAGCAACTCCTCGTCATCGGCCATGTTGATCGTCGCCTGGGCAATCCACTGCTTGCCCAGCTTCGCCCGGATCAGGGCGCGAAACAGATCCTTCGCCCGGGCAATGTGCTCCGCGCGGGTGCCGATAAGGTTGTCGTCCACGACCAGCACGTGTTTTTCCCGGATCGCAGCGAATTCCCGCACCACTTCGTCGATGGGCCGCTGCCGGTAACGGTAGCCATTGAAGGTCGTCACGCTGCAGAAGCTGCAATTCAGCGGGCAGCCCCGCGTGGTCTGAATTGCGCCAAACGCATAGGAATCGGTCAGCAGGTCATGCCGGGCGGGCGGAATCTCGTTGATGTTCGCATGCCCGCCGGCGTACCCCGCTTTCAGGGTGCCCTGCTGGACGTCGGCCAGAACCCGGGCCCAGACGGACTCGGCCTCCCCCGTGATCACCGAGTCCACGCGCGGCAAAGCCTCTTCCGGACACATGGAGGCATGTATGCCTCCCATGACCACCGGCACACCCCGCTGGCGGAACTCGGCTGCTACTTCGTAGGCACGATTCGCCTGCGAGGTGAACGCGGTAATGCCCACCAAGTCCGGGCGCGGCAGCGTCTTGTAGTCACGCATGCCGACGTTCTCATCGAAGATTTCGACGTCCCACTCCGGCGAGGTGAGAGCGGCCAGCACCAGCAGGCTGAGCGGCTTCCAGACGCGGTAGTGGTTCCAGTGGCTCTCTTTGACGTGGATCAGGCTCACGAGCGGGTTGCAGGGGTTAATCAAGTACACGCGCATCGCTACGGTTCGTTCCTCCGGTGCTTGCCAGGCCGTTTCGAGCCCAACAATCGTACTCGGCGGGGCGGTGCCTCGCAAGCGCCGCAGACGACAATCTCCGTCAAGTTCCCTGCCCAAGTGCGCAGCACATGTGGCAATCCGGGGGGATCATCTCGGCCGCCCGGTGAAAACCGGCAGCGTTGGCTGGAGCCGCGGCACGGCCGAGGTGGCCGTCCAGCGAAAGCTGTTCGCCGCGATCCTGGAGCGCATCCAGCGACTGCGTCGGCCCGAAGTTGGCTTGGTGCCTTCCGGATGAGCCAGCAGACCGCTCAAGCCCGCTCTTGTTCGGACAAGCCGGGCGGATTCCATGCGCCCAGCGGGGAAAACGGGCCGTTCCTGGACCAGTCGGGAGCTCCCTACCCCTGCAACAAGGGCCTCGCCGGCCTCGTTCCGCCCCCGCCGCCCGGAAAAAGCCTGAAAAAGATGGGCCCTCCAGCGGTGGGGCACGGTACAATAGCGCTACGCGATCCGGCAGCGGAGCTGGGCCAAGTCATCTGGGAGAAGTCAGGTCAAGTAGCGCTATCGAGGCGCACAATCGCCTGTCGAAAAGAGCCGCCGGCGCAAAGCCACTTCCGGTTGGGTACCAAGGAGGAGAGAATCATGTTCAGATCATCAGCCACCTGTTCCGAGGGCCTGCCGTGCGTAATCCTCCTTCTCGCCGGCAGCCTGTTGTGCAACCCAGCGCTTTCCCGTGCCGGCGATTTGCCCCCGCGGCAACAACCGCCTGGCGTGCACTCCACGATCTGCACGTCCGACGGCTACGTTCGCGACGATGAGCTGGCCCTCCACGTCGCCAATCAGATCGTTGCCAACGGCGGTCAGGTCCAGGACGTGAAGATCTTCCTGAATACCTGCTACGGCGGCGGCTTTTTGACCGAGTTCACCTACATCTTCGGCGCGAGTGGGCCCTGCCCCGGCGTGCCGTGGGTCTTCGGTTCGGCTGCGGAGTGGTACGAGCAGGCCTGGGCGTTCCGGGCCGAGTGGTGCAGTGATCCCAACTCGAACCTCGGCTCTAAGTTCACCAGCGCACTCGCTGGACCGCACAGCGGACACTGGGATCCGACGCCGGGCGCCATGCGGGACCTCAGCTCGCACAACGTCCAGGCCGACCTCATCACCGCACGGCAGCACGACGAGGCGGGACCGAATCACGAGCGGTGGGAGGCTACCGTGATTGCGGTCGGCAACGGAGGAGAGAGCCTCACGTGGAACCCAGGTGGAACCAGCCACGAGGTCATCCTCTTCGGCGGCATCATGAACCAGCCGGCGTACTACAACGACATGGAGAACATGCAAAGCGCCCTACAGAACCTGTACGGGGGCGCACCCTGCAACATCCAGACCATTCCCGACGGGACGAGACAGGACCTGCTCGACGGTATCAGCACGGCGTGCGCGAACCTCGACGCCAACACGCAACTGCTGCTGCACTTCACGGACCATGGTGGCTTCACCTGTGACATCGTCGAGCGCCTGCAATGGCAGGGTGAGCAGCCACCCTACACGATCCCCCAGTTCAAGGACACCGTGATTTGGCTGCCGCCGCTTCCCTGGCCCCCGTGGCCCAAACGCCCGCCGCCGCCGCCGCCGGATGATGAGCCGAAACTCTACCTAGTGTTGCTTTACATCATCTACAGCCAGGAATGGATCATCTGCCTCAACGACTTGCCCATCCCGTTGCCGCCGGGTCCCCTGGTGGGCGAGCTGGAGCTTCCGGTAGCGTGGGAGAGCCTTCGCGAAGGCGAGAACCACCTGACCGTGAGCGCCGTTGGCGAACCGAGCGGCCCATTCGTATTCGACACAATGGAACTACTCAGCGGCCCGGTCGCCATGGCGACCGATCCGGTACCTGAGGCCGCTGTAAGCGTTGCCCTGGGGTACGAATTCACCGCGCCTTGGTTTCCCGGGTCGGCGAACCCATTCCAGGTTCCACCGCAGGTCAACCTGCCGGCGTGGGAGCAGAATGGTCCGCTAACGTACTACTACAGCGAGCCGCGTTGGCCCGACCAGCAGGGCTTCTGGGGCGTATCCGGGCCGCAGCAAACCGCCGTCCTGACCGCCCGATTGTTCAACACGTACAGCCCGGCAGAGAAGCAGCAGGTTGTGATCACAGCCGACATCATGACCGACGATCCAACTGGCAATGCCTGGAACGTAGTGGTCCAGCCGCCCTCCGGAGACGAGCTGACGCCGCCGGCCGCGCACCAACCGCAGACAGTGCACGCGACTGCGAATCCGGACGGTTCGATCAAGTACACGTGGGAGCAAGACATCACGCCGCTCGTCCAGTTTGAGGACATCGCCATCACACTGAAGACTGGCACCAGCGGCGACGCCTACATCTTCATTGACAACCTGACGATCGACACAGTGGGCCAGCCCAAGGACAAACCACTGCAAGAACCGAACGTGCCGCCGGAGCAGCAGGACAAGAGCCAATCCCAGTATTACTACTTCAGCTCTCCGGAGTGGCCGCCGGCACCGCATTACGACGTGCTGCCGACTTGGCATGGCGGCACGCTGTGGGACCGCTTCGGGTCGTACCCGCCGGAGTGGCTGGCCGAGGTCACGGATCATCACGGCGCGATCGGCCTGCCGGGCGGGTTCCCCTCCGACGGGCAGCTCATGGTCCACTTTGATGATCAAGCCGAGCCTGGCGGTCGCGAGCACGTTTCATATCAGTTCGACTACTACACTGGAGGAGGGGGGCTCTGGTGGGAGCCCGTGGTGCCGCCGGAGAGTTTGATCGAGAACACCCACGAAGAAATCGAGGAGTTAGAGGACGGCTGGCTGCGCGTCCACTTGACGTTCGACGTGCTTCCGCCCCCAGCCTGGCAGGAGTTCCATTGGTTCTTGTCCGCGAGTGAAAGTAGCGGCCCGGTGGCGATCGACAACTTCGCCATGTCCAGCAGCACCTGGTGGGCCGACTACTGGCACGACGCGTTTGACTTCTACGAAGTGGGCCTCGGCCTGCACGGCCAGTACGGGTGGAAGGGCTGGGACGGCAACCCACTCGTCGACGGCTTCGTGGCGGACGCTCAGGCTCGTACCCTGTTCAACTCGCTGCGGGTCGAGGGGCCGACGGACCTCATTCAAGAGCTCGACCTTCCCGCGGCCCGCTACGTGTTTACGACCTGGCAGTATGTGCCGGCGGACTTCCAGTCGGGCTGCGATCCGACGGGCGAGTTCTGCGGTTCGTACTTCATCTTGCTGAATACCTACCAGGACGGCGGCCCGTACCACTGGTCTGTCCAGCTTCACGCCGACTCTCTGACGGGTTCATTCATCCGTGACCAGCAGACGCCCGCATCCCTCCCACTCATCACAGACCGCTGGGTGAGGATCGACGTTCTGATTGACCTGACCGCCGACCTCTACCGCACCTACTACGACGGGATCGAACTGGGAACGGCGGCCTCCTGGACCGCCGGCGTCTTCGGTAGCGGCGGCGGCGCGCTCGCCATCGGCGCCCTCGATCTTTTCGCTAACGCGTCCACGACGGTCTATTACGATGACATCTACCTGCGGCTGTTGATCCCGGGTGACTTGAACTGCGACGGCATTGTGGATTTGGACGACTTCCTGATCTTCACAGCGTGCATGACAGGACCGGAAATCGGCATCGTCCCCGAATGTTCGTGCGCCGATTTGGACGCTGATGGCGACGCGGACATAGTCGACTTCGCCGCGTTCCAACGCGCATTCACCGGATCATAAGACGGAAATCCCGGCTTATCGCCAGCGTGGCCGCCTACATGATAATGACCAACCGGGTGATACCCGCTAAAGAGAGAGTATCCATCGCTTCCTGTGCTCCAACCAATGTTGCCTGAGTAGCTCCACGCAATAGGGGAACTGACAGTCGGAAGGGAGTGGCATGGCCAAGTCCCGGCGCGCCGGGACCATGCGCTCCCCCGGCCGAACGCCGGGCTGCTGCAACAGCATGCCGGCGTCCCGACGCGTCGGGACTTGGGCATGCCACCCTACCGGTTTCCCCTTTGGGTGGTCCTATTTAGATTGCATAGCACAACAACACGTTCGTTTCCGTCTTCAAGAGGGCAATGCTCTTCTGTGCGTCCATACCAAGTCTCTCCTGAACCGCTTTGGCCGGTTGCACCCAGCCGCGGCTGGTAGTCGGCGCGTGAATGCGGCCCACCTGGGGCTGTGATTTTACCGGTGATATCGGCATGTAAAACGGGTCCACCGTCGTGGCATTGCCGGGCGAGCTACTCCCCAGCCCTCCAGTGCGTGGTCTCGGGCCAGCTCTCCAGGTCCGCCCACGCGCGGGCGGCATGGGCGGTCGGCGACGAGTGCACGCCACACGGCGGGGGCCACTGGTGGTCGGTCAAGCCAATGGCGATCACCCGTGGCGATAGGAATCTTCGCGTCATTGGCTCGTCATGGGTGGTATCCGCCTTCGGCGGCCGGCTCGGGCGAGTGGCGTGCGCTGCACACGACGCAACCCGCACCCACGCGTTCTGCGGCGTGGCTGCCCGTTAGCGAAGCGTGCCGGTCCCGGGGCTGTGGTACAGACTCCTATTCTTCAATGTACTCCTGCCGGTAGTGCAGGCCGAGCTGGTGGGGCGGGGTAAACGGCGGGTCGGTGGGGCCGATGTCGGGGACGACTTGCCAGCGCGAGATGTGAAAACGCAGATGCGTGTCCGACGTCGGCCAGTAGGCGTCGATGGTGCGCGGCAGCCACGGTCCGTTTGGGCTGAGGCGGGCGTAATCTCCCAGCCGCGATTCCATAATCAGCACGCCCTCGAGGTCGCGGAACTGCACCCGGCGCGGCAGGCGCGGCGCGCGGCGGTCGAGCCAGTACTCCCTCTCCAGAAAAGACCGGCCGGTGTCGTCGGTGGCAATGAACAGAAGCTGCTGGTACTCCTCCTCCACCCGCTGCACCGGCGTGGTCTCAGCGGGTGGCATCGGCGAGACGGGGATCGGCGTCAGGCCCAGCGCGTCAACGAGCTGGGCTGGGTTGATCGGGATGCCGACGTCGGCAAGCGTCTCGCCGGGCTTATGGCGGCGGCAGTAATATGACTCATCATCCGGCCGACTGAAGTACCAGTAGTACGTCTGGTTGGAGCCGAACAGCAGCTCGGTCCCGGCGATGCTCTTGAGGTCAAAGCGCAGGTGACGCGGCGGCAGAAAGAGGAGGAAGCCGTCCAGCGTGTAGTGCACGCGCCGGCCACGGGCGTCCATCGTGTACCCGTCCACGCTGCCGGTGGCGCGCAGGGTCCCCCCGACGGCCGCCAGGTTGTCGTTGACGATCCGGGCCGCGTCCTGGAGCGGCAGGGGATCAAGCGGCGGCACCGCACGCGGCGGGCAGCCAGTCACGGCCAGCACGAGCCCCAGCAGCATCGCCCGGGCGATGTACGGCGCCGGGTGGCATGCCCAAGCCGAAGGCACCGGCAGGCTGCGGCGAGAATCAGTCCCTCGCCCAGGCGAAGGCATGGCGGCGCTGCGCTTGGCCATGCCACCCAGTTCGGTTGCCCGGTTTCGCCGTTGGGTGGAGGTAATCAGTCCTTCGCGCTGCCGCATCCGCAGCCTCCTGGGTCAGCCGGTGGGGCCGGCAGGCTTCCCGGCGTCGCGACCCGCGCCCAGGTCGGCACCGCCGCCGCCCTCGGACGCGGCGAATTCTCCCACGTCCCCGTGGAGAATCGCGCCCAGTTCGCGGCTGACGGCCTCGACCTGGTCGTCGGTTAGATGCGGGTTGAGGACGCGATGGGTGGACCGGTCGGCGGTCAGAACCATCGTCCAGACCTCCTGGCCGTCAGTCCGCTCCATTTGGTCGTACTTCAGCAGTTTCTTGCGCATGAGGATCAGGGCGAGAACGAAACGGAACTGGATCCGGAGGGGCTCGGTTTCGCCCGCCAGGCGGAGGAAGAAGTTGACCAGGATGTCGTCATCCACGAACAGGCGTTTCTGCTTGACGCGGATGGGCATCCGGGTGCGGAAATGGCAGAAGGCGCCCTGGGGGGGGCCGGTCCATTCGTCCAGGGCGTAATCGACCCGGCGGAACGACTCCGCCTCCTCGAACAGGGCGGAGTAGAACTCCTCCCCCTCCGCCAGCGGGCGTCCGCTGAAGGTGCTGTGGCCGGCGGTGCGTTGGACATCCCAACTGGGGGCCATTCCGGGGCTCTCGTGGCGGGGGGTCGGCCGCCGGTGCTATTGGAGAAGGGCCACGTCGATTCGTCAAGACGGGGTGACCCACCGCCGTATCGCCCGCGGCACGCCGCTTGCCAGTTTAGGTCAAGGTACGGTCCTGGGGAGAGGTAGTGCTGCGCGCAGCCCCGGGGACCGGGAGACGGGCAGGCCCCGGTCAGAGGGGAAACCACGAGGCTCGCCCGGCGGCCCGCGGATCTTGGGGTCGTGCCTCGCCGGCCCCTCCTTCGTCAGTGCCCCTCGACAGCCGGCGGGAAAGCCGGTTGAATCCCACGTTCCGCGGACCAGAGACGGGAAGAACTGGATCTCAAGGCGGGTTTGCATGGCATGCGGAATCGCACGAACCACGCGTATTGAGAGCCGATGGTGCTGAAGCAAGGAGAGATGATTCATGGCAAGGGTTGTTGATGAGTTCATGGCGGCCGTAGTGGCCAAGAACCCGGAGCAGAAGGAGTTTCACCAGGCGGTGCACGAGGTGGTGGAGTCCATCATGCCCGTGCTGGACCGGCGGCCGGAGTACCGCAAGGCCAAGATCCTGGAGCGGATCGTGGAGCCGGAGCGGGTCATCATGTTCCGCGTCCCCTGGGTGGATGACCAGGGGACCGTGCAGGTGAACCGGGGGTTCCGCGTGCAGTTCAACAGCGCGATCGGCCCGTTCAAGGGCGGGCTGCGGTTCCACCCCTCGGTTAACCTGGGGATCATCAAGTTCCTGGGGTTCGAGCAGGTCTTCAAGAACTCGCTGACCACGCTGCCCATGGGCGGCGGCAAGGGCGGGTCCGACTTCGATCCCAAGGGCAAGAGCGACATGGAAGTCATGCGCTTCTGCCAGGCGTTCATGACGGAGCTGTACCGCCACGTGGGGCCCGACAGTGACGTGCCGGCCGGGGACATCGGCGTCGGGGGCCGCGAGATCGGCTACCTCTTCGGGCAGTACAAGAAGATCGTCAACCGCTTCGAGGGCGTGCTCACCGGCAAGGGGCTCAAGTGGGGTGGCAGCCTGATTCGGCCCGAGGCGACCGGCTACGGTCAGGTCTACTTCGCCGAGGAGATGCTCAACACCCGCGGGCAGACCATTAAGGGCAAGCGCTGCGTGGTGAGCGGCTCGGGCAACGTGGCCCAGTACGCGGCCGAGAAGGTCCTCCAGTTGGGCGGCAAGGTACTCACCTTTTCCGACTCCAACGGGTTCATCGTGGACGAGGAAGGCATGGATGCCAAGAAGCTGGCGTTCGTGATGGAACTCAAGAACGTCAAGCGCGGGCGGATCAAAGAGTACGTGGACAAGTACCCCAAGGCCCATTACCAGGCGCTCGAGGCGAGTGCCAAGTGCAACCCGCTGTGGCAGGTGAAGTGCGACGTGGCCCTGCCGTCGGCGACCCAGAACGAGATTAACGACGCGGACGCGGCCAACCTGGTGAAGAGCGGCTGCACCTGCGTCTCCGAGGGCGCGAACATGCCCACCACGCCGGAGGGCGTGAAGGTCTTCATCGAGTCGAAGATTCTGTACGGGCCCGGCAAGGCCGCCAACGCCGGCGGCGTGGCCACCTCCGGCCTGGAGATGTCGCAGAACTCCATGCGGCTGAGCTGGTCCCGCGAGGAGGTTGACCAGAAGCTGCACGGGATCATGCGCAGCATTCACAAGGCGTGCGTCGAGACCGCCCAGGCCTACGGCACGCCCGGCAACTATGTCAACGGCGCCAACATCGCCGGCTTCGTCAAAGTGGCCGACACGATGATGGACATGGGCGTGGTGTAAGCGCCCAGCGCGTCCACAGGGCCCCTGGGAGCACCCAACAGGACCCCTCTCCCCCTTGGGGGAGAGGGTAGGGTGAGGAGGACGCTCAAGAACGGTTCAACCCTCCCTTGCTCCTCCCCGCAAGGCAGAGGGCCTTGTGTGGAGGACTCTGAGCGACGACGCGGGCGCAGCCCATCGTGCAAACACTACGCGGGCGAGACGGATTGCTCCGTCTCGCCCGCGGCGCTTACGTGCGGTCCCGTGAGGACTTCGCGATCCCGCGCGTGACCCCTCGGTTGTTCAGTTTGTGATCGCACTCTCGGGTTGATACTCGAAGCTGCTGACAACCACTTCCACGTCCTGACCATCACTCGGTGGCATGCCGTTGACCAGCCACAGGTTCATGCGCACGTGCCCTTCCCCGGACGGCGGGTTGTCAGCGCCGGTGTAGGTCCAAGTCGCCAAGATGTTGTCCGGTGCTGGCGTCGCACTCAACTCTCCAAAGTAGCTGACAAACTCTATGGCGTCCGCCCGCCAGGCCATTACGTGCGTGGTCTTCTCCGTAGCGCCTGCATAGTCGATGTTAAAGCGATGCAGGTTACCTGCTGTGTCCCACGGTTGAATCACAAACTGCGCGTTGTCATTAACGACTTCGCCCCAGCGCCCAAACTCGAAGTCGATCTCCCGGTAGTTGTTGTCCGGCGCGTAGCCGTCCCAGGTGAACAGGCCAAGAACGACGTTCTCGTTCAGAGAATCCAGGCGGCTTTCCACCGTGAATGCATAAGATCCATGTCCTCGCGACTCAGCAGCAACGATCTCGCTACAGTACCAAGCGCCATCTCGCTGGCTGATGGTCAGATGGAGTCGACCCTCTTCGTCGACCCAAACATCCTCGTCACCATCGGCGAAGTTGTTTGGTCCTGGCCCGCGGTTGTTCCCGCTCTTGACAGCCCACTTCCGTCCTGAGAAATCAACCTGCCGCGAGTTGTCCTCACCGACCAGCCTGAGGTTGTCAACGTATATCGTCCCCGCCTCGCCTGCCAGATTCTCGAAGAGAAGTGCGAAGATGTGATCCAGCGACATGTAACCAACATCGCCAATGGACAGCTCAATGGTCACCCACTCGTCGGTCGTCGCCGGGACTGGATACCCCTCAAGCCAGCCAAAGACATCATCCCAAATGCCGACAATGCCGGGCAGTGCCGAGGCCGTGGCGAGATACACGTCAGCGCGTATCTCACTGTTGGGCGCCAGGTCAAACGTCGAGCCCGCCCAGTCGTGCCGGATCTCGACTTTGCGATCGGCCTCCCCCGTCCAGGTCATCTGGAGCACGTAGTCGCCCTGAGGGGCGGCAGGTACGCCCCCGACGCCGCCGCGGACAGGCCAGGTGATCGTCAGCGTGGGGTCCTTTGTGGTGTCGACGGTGACGGTCACGTCGGACATTTCCGTTGGCTCATACCCAGTCAGGAGGCAATCCTCATCACAAACACACTCACCGGTGGCCGGGTCGCACTGCTGGCCGGTCAGGCAGACCACGGCGGTGTGCACGCACCCGGTAGCCGGATCGCAGGTATCGTCCGTGCACAGATCCCCGTCGTCGCAATCTACGTCAGTGTAGACGCAGCCGCCGGTTTCGGGGTCGCAGTCCTCGTCCGTACAGACATCGTCGTCGTCGCAATCGACAGCGGTGAAGACACACCCGGTGACCGCGTCCCATGTATCGTTCGTGCACAGGTCTGCGTCGTCACAGGCCTCGCGCGCGGAGTCCCACTCCGCGATGATCTCACCGCCGACAACAGGGAGGGACGCAGCCTGTGTGGACCAGTTGAGGCCCGCGCGCGCCAGGAAGACATGGACGCGGTCGCCCTCGTGTGCGTAGGCATTGAAGTAGCCGTTCGCGTCCACCGAATGGCGGAAATCGGAGGCGAAGGGCTGAATGTACCACTGGTCCGTTTGAACGTAAACAATGACTTCGTAATCGTCCGCCAGCGTTTCGACATCAATGTCCGCGCCGCCACAGGCGCAGCCGAAGACGCGCTGCGGCAAGTCGCTTATGCTGGGCGTGACTTGGACGTCGAGCAGCGCAGGGTGGCCCGTGGACGGGCAGTCACACGGACTGCATGACACCGCCCCGAGCAGCGTGCAGGAGAGGCAGCACACGGCACAAGACCTGCCCACGAGACGAGTTGCACTCATCGGAGGCTCCTTTGCGTATAGGTGATACGCGTTGCCGTGCCGCGGGCCCGCTGCATTGTCGCCGCAGTGCAGGCCCCGGCAGCGGTTGAACATGAGCGGCACCGAACCGCCGAGCCTTTACGTTAGCCCGCCTTCGTCTCCCCCGCAAGCTGCGCGGCGCGTCGCCCCCGAGCCCAACCTCGTCGGAAGCATCGCCAACTGTCCGGAGCGCTGCGACGCGTCGCCCGCTCTGTCGCAGCCGAATCCGTCGCGCACAGGGTGCATCGCCAGGGCATTCCGTGGCAGAACTCCCCGCACTTCGGGGGTGCCTCTGGAGTCGCTGTGTTTTGCGGCTCCTACGTCGGCCACGGGGGGCCGGCGCTGCCCCTTCGATAGGCTGCGAGGGCGGGGATTTGTTGACACGACCTGCCATGCGGGCTTGAATGGGCCGGATCGGCTCGTCGTTCGGCCGCCGTCAGGTGCCGGGCGTCGGGCAGGGTTGGCGCGCGGCGCAGGCGGGGCGCGGTTGGCTCGAAGGGAAGTCGGCCGCGATGCGCCGGGCGGCGGTGATGCGGCTGCCGCCAACGGATCAGCAAGGAGCAGGCATGCCCGACGTTGCAGGCAATCCAGGGATGGCCGACTTGGAACTCAGCGGCACCGAGTTCCAGAACCTCATGCCCTATCGGGTGGAGGACCTGCTGGTGGTCTCCAGCCTGTACGAGTCGTTCATCCTCGAGGAGGACGGGCTGCTCACCGAACTGATCACCAGCGAGTACATGAACCTCAACCTGACCCATGCCCCGCGGGTACGGCGGGCCTCGACCGAGCGCGAGGCGCTGGAGGTGCTCCGCCGGGAGCCGGTCGACCTGGCGATCGTAATGCCGCGGGTGGGGCAGTGGAAGGTGGGGGAGTTCGCCCGCTCCGCCAAGCGCCTGCGCCCGGGGTTGCCGGTGATGGTCCTGTCGCTGGAGCCGCTGGAGCCCGGCGGGCAGGCGTGGGCCGAGGCGCGGACGGGGGCGGACCGCATCTTCGTCTGGAACGGCGATCCCAGGATCCTGCTGGCCATCATCAAGTTCGCCGAGGACCAGCTCAACGTCGAGCACGACACCCGCCACGGTGACGTGCGGGTCATCATCCTGGTGGAGAACTCGGTGCGGTTCTACTCCGCGTACCTGCCGCTGATCTACACCGAGATCATGAAGCTCACGCAGGCGCTGATGGCGGAGGAGATCAACGTCATGCACCGCCTGCTGCGGATGCGGGCGAGGCCCAAGATTCTGCTGGCGGAGACGTTCGAGGAAGCCTGGGAGCTGTACACCCGGTACCAGGAGTACGTGCTGGGCGTCATTTCGGACATTCGCTTCCCGCGCGAGGGGCAGCTTGCCGACGAGGCCGGGCTGGAGTTCGCCCGGCGGGTCAAGGAATGCTCCCCGCACATGCCGGTGCTCCTGCAATCCTCCGACGGACAGTATGCCCGCCGGGCGACCCAGCTTCAGGCGGGCTTCCTCAACAAGCGCTCGCCGCACTTGTTGCAGGACATGCGCGATTTCCTGCTGGAGAACCTCGGTTTCGGGGATTTCGTCTTCCGCCTGCCGGACGGGACCGAGGTCGCCCGGGCGCACGACCTGCGTTCCTTCACGGGGGCGCTGGCGAGCATCCCGGAGCCCGCCCTGGACTTCCACGCCCGGCTCAACCACTTCAGCAACTGGCTGATGGCGCGGACGGAGTTCGAGCTGGCCGCCCACATCCGGCCGCGGCGGATTGATGAGTTTCCCAGCCTGTCGGCCGTGCGCGAGTACCTGTTGAAGACGATCAGCGAGTCGCGCGAACGGCACCGCAGCGGCGTGATCGCGGACTTCTCGCCGGCGCAGTTCGACGCCGCCACAACGTTCGTGCGCATCGGCGCTGGCTCGCTCGGGGGGAAGGGTCGCGGGCTGGCGTTCTTCAATGCCCTCCTGCGGCGGCACCGGTTGGGGCAGCGTTTTCCGGGCGTCCGCGTTCTGGTGCCGCGCAGCGCCGTGCTGGGCACCGACGTGCTGGAGGAGTTTCTGGATGAGAACGGGCTGCGGGCCCTGGCGGCGCAGGACGTGGAGGACGCGAAGATCGCCGAGGCGTTCGTGCGGGCCCCACTGCCGGCGAGCGTGCGGCGAGACCTGAAGGCGTTTCTCGGCCTGGTGCGGTGCCCGCTGGCGGTGCGCTCCAGCTCGCTGTTGGAGGATTCGCTCGATCAGCCGTTCGCCGGCATCTACGCCACCCACATCATCCCCAACAACCACCGCGAACTGAAGGTGCGCTTCGGGCAGCTCTGCGACGCGGTGAAGCTCGTCTACGCCTCCGCGTTCTTCCGCGAGGCGAAACGCTACGTGGAGGCCACCGGGCACCACATCGAGGAGGAGGGCATGGCCGTGGTCGTGCAGGAGCTGGTGGGCAGCCGCCACGAGGACCACTTCTATCCGACCTTCTCCGGCGTGGCCCGCTCGTACAACTTCTACCCGACGGCCCGGATGCTGCCGGAGGAGGGCGTGGCCTGCGTGGCGCTCGGGCTGGGCAAGATCGTGGTGGAAGGCGGGCGGTGTCTGATGTTTTCGCCGGCGCACCCGCACGTGCTGCCGCAGTTTGCAACGACGGAGGAAACGCTCGCCAACGCCCAGCGGGAGTTCTTTGCCCTCGACCTGACGCGCTCGGGCATGTTTCCACGGGCACACGCGGACGTGCACCTGGTCAGCCTGGGCCTCGACGCGGCCGAGCGGCAGGGAACGCTGGCCCCGCTGGGGTCGGTGTATTCGTCCGAGAACGACGTGGTCTACGACGGGTTAAATCAGCCCGGACCGCGCCTGGTCACCTTCGCGCACGTGCTGAAACACGACGTGTTCCCCCTGGCGGACATCCTGCGCGTCCTGCTGGACGTCGGGCGTGAGGCGATGGCCTGCCCGATTGAAATCGAGTTCGCCGTGGACTTAAACACGGAGCCCAAGACCTTCGGCTGCCTCCAGATCCGGCCGATCCTGTCCGACGAGGAACTCGAATACACGCCGCTGAGGGGCGTGGAGCCCCAGCGCGCCGTCTGCTTCAGCCCCAAGACGCTGGGCAACGGTCGCATCCGCGGACTGACGGACATCCTCTATGTGCCGCCGGACCGGTTTGATTCCGCCCGGACGGAGGACATCGCGGCCGAGATCGGTCGGTTGAACCAGCAGCTTGCGGACGCGGGTCGGCATTGCATCCTGATTGGTCCGGGCCGCTGGGGCACGGCCGACCGCTGGCTGGGGATTCCCGTCACCTGGGAACAGATCAGTTCCGCCAAGGTCATCGTGGAGACGACGCTGGGCGATTTCCTCGTGGCATCCTCACAGGGGGCGCACTTCTTCCAGAACCTCATCTCGCTGCGGGTGGGTTACCTGGCCGTCAACCCGGCGGCGCAGGAGGGGTTCATTGACTGGACCTGGCTGGCGGCGCAACCGGCGGCCGGCGAGACCCGCTACCTGCGGCACGTGCGGCTGCGGACCCCGGCCCTGGTGCAGCTTGACGGGCGGACCCGCCACGGGGCCATCTTCAAGCTTGACCACCCCTGACCCATCTGCGCACAAGCAGCAGAGGAATCCCGGCGCGCCGCGTCACTGCGGGGCGACCCCTGAGCCCGCGCGCCCCACGGCCGCCAGCGCGGTCACACACTTGGCCAACCCGGACGCGGTGGGGTTCCGGTAGTGCGCGCGGGCCAGGGCCGCCTCGAACGTCGCGTCCAACCGCGGGGATGGAGCCGCGCCCACCTCTGCGGGTGCCGATGACACGGGGCCGGCGCTGCTGAGCATCAGGCCGGCGTGCAGCCCGTACCCGCCGACAAACGCCAGCAGCAGACCGGCCGCATACCGCGAGACCGACGCCCAACGCGGCCGCCGGCCCCCCACCGGTGCGGCAACGCCGGCGACGTCCTCGAACACCAGTCGTGCCCCCTCGCGGCGCAGCCGCACCGCACGCGGACCGGAGAGCTCCCGCAAGACATCCAGCGTCGCCCGACCGGAGTCATACTCGCGCCCGCATGCGGTGCACGCCTGTCGGTGTGCCTCGAATTCCGCGCGTGCCGGCCCGGCCAGCTCCCCGCCCCACGCTTCCGCCAGCAGCAGTCTGAATTCATCACAGTTCATGGCAGCACCTCGTCCACCCCGCCGGTGGTCAGCCGGTCGCGCACGGCCTGGACCGCCCGCACATAGTGGGTCTTCACGGTGGAGACGGCCACGCCCATCTCCTCCGCCAATTCTGCGAAAGTCAGATTGTCATACACCTTGGCGACCAGGACGCTGCGCTGCATGTCGCTGAGTTCCGCCAGCGCGCCCGTCAGCCGGTCGCGGAGCGCCCGTTGACTTTCCTCGGCCTCCGCCGGGTTCGTCATCGCCAAACGCGGCTCCCGTCCCGCGTCGGTGGGCACCTGCGCTCGTTGCGCGGCGGTCCGGACCTGCTGTGCTCGCCGCACGTCCAGGGCGCGATTCAGCGTCACCCGCCGCAACCACCCGCGCGGCTGCTCCGGCAAGTCAGCCGCGCATTGCCGGTTCCACTTCAGAAACACGTCCTGCACGACGTCCAGGGCGTCGTGGTGGTGGCCCAGCACCCGATACGCCCACCCGTACACGTCGTGGATGTAGGCCTCGAAACCGGGTGACGAAGTGGCGCCGCTGAACGTCATGTCAGTACTCTGCCGATTTCAGTGCCCCGCCCTGCACAGTCAGGATGCCGTTCGCGTTTCTGCATTCCGCCTTCGTCATTCTGCATTCCACCCGGCACTGTGCATGGCGGCGCGCCCGCCCGGGCGCGCCGCCCCTCGCACTCGCAGTCACCGCCGGCGCTGCTCGCGCCGTTACTTGCCCTCTTTCTCCCGCGGTACGCGCGACGTGATCATGATCTCGTGCGGGCGGTCGCGGAAGGCGACCCCACCGAAGCTCCAGGTCGGTGTCCCGTCCTGCTCAACCTCGTCCGCGTTGTGAGCGACGACCTCCCCGGGCATGATGATGGCCAGTCCGAAGACGTGCCCGTCGTGACTCTCGGTAATCTGGTAGTAGCGCTGGGCGCGGGCGTAAGCCTTCTCGAAGGCGGCCACTTGGGCATCCTCGTAGCCGGCGTGCATGCGCAGCGACTTGACCGCCTCCGCGTGCCCCTCGGCAATGAGGCGCTCCGCCTCCTGCTGAAGCTGCTTGTCGCGCTCCTCCTCGTCCTGGGTCAGGAGCTCGGGCGGCAGGACCTTGTCCCAGTCGATCCGCTCGTACACGTCGAGCAGGGCACGCCGCACCCGCAGGAAACGGTCGGCGGCAAGCTGCGGGTCGCACTGCGCCAGCGCCTCGCGCAAGAACTCGACCTGCTTGCGTGCCTCGACTTCCGCGAAGGCCTTCAGCACCCTGATCCGATCGTTGCGCTTAAGCTCCTTGGGGTCCTTCGCGGCGAGTTTCTGCATGTCTTCGTCGAAGATGGCCTCTTTCCAGAAGTTGGCGTACGCCCAGCGCCGCGGCGAATACACCCGTCGGAAATGATAGTAGGTGCCGTCCGGGCGCTCCTCAATCTTCAGAGTGGTCGGGAAGTCCAGATACAGATCGCGGTCCGGGTCCGTGGGAGCCGCAAACGTGCGCGGCAGCTCCGCCCCAGGCGGAAACCCGCGCGTGGCGGTCAGCTCAACCTCCGTCTGGGGGACCCCCTTCGCCGGTTTGCCCTCCTCGGGCTGCGCGGGCTCCGGGCCCTTGGCTTTCTCCGTACGGGTGACGTCCCAGTCGCTCTCCTTGCTGGGCAGCGCGTCGGGACCAGTGAAATCGCCCGGGTCTCCCTTGTATTCGACCTCGATGGTTACCCGGCCATCCCGGCCAATGGTGATCTTCTCCGCCCGGTGCAAACAGCCCGTTGCGGCCGCCAGCGCGGCCGCCATCACGACCAGACCTCCACCCAGCCGTACGTGCGTCATCTTCGTTTCTCCTGTGCTTGTCCTGTCGGATCGTCGTTGCTCGTCTGAACGGACCCACCCCCCGGGAAAGCCCGGCGGCCGGACGGGGTGGCATGGCCAAGCGCAGCGCCGCCATGCTGCTGGGGTTTGCGGTTCGCTCTTCTTCGCAGGAGAGCATGCCGGCACCCGCTTGAGGCGGGCTTGGGCATGCCACCCACCCGTGTCCCCTTGTCAGGTTTCCATTCCGAAGGACGATCGACCCCGGCCGGCGGACGACAAGCCGGACGAAATGATCTTCGCAGTCACCGGGTGACGCCGGGCCCGCCCGGGAGGCCGACGGGCTGGGGGGACGACCTACGAGCCCGGTGGAGCGGACGTAGCGGCCGGCGCCGGAGGGAACAGCTCTGCGATGGCCGTCAGAATCCGGCGTTCCTGGACCTTGTCCCGACCCGTCACCGCCCAGACCGTGCTCTGCTCCTCGTTGAGGGCGGCGTCGCGATCGATGGCGGTCTCCGACGGCACGTCCGTCCCGGCTGCGTCCCGCGCGAGCATCTGGTAGGCCGGGGTGCCCAGCTCCTGGACGAGTACCTTGCAGTACACCGTTGCCCCCGACCCGGTGGGCCGCACCTGGACCTGGGCAAGCTGGCGTCGCGGCCGCGTGGTACGCCGACTGCCCGCCAGACCGGCCGGAACCTCCGCGGCGCTGAGGCGTTCGGGATAAGTCGAGAGAGTCCCGGCTCGGGCATCGCGCTGGTCGATGCGGTACCCCAGGCGCAGCAGCGTGGCCTCGGCCGCGTCGAAGACTTCCGCCCGGTCACGGCTGGGCACTTCCACCACTCCGAAACTCACCGCGGAAGGTCGCGGCGTGGCGCAACCCACCGGCACCAGGCACAACACCGCCAAGACAACGCCGTAAACCTGTGGTGACACAAGGGGTCTCATGGCGGCATTATCAACCCGCCTCCGGCGAACGCAAGCCGGCCGGACGGCGAGGCACAGCCGCTACTCGCACCGTCGCCCCGCTCGTGGCGTCGCTCCGCCTTGTAGCGTTGCGCCCCGTACGCGTTTAGCGCGGGTGCCATGCCCTCACCCGCCGCAGGCGGGGGTGGGCATGTGCTACGGCAGGCAGAGGCATGCTTACCCGCGACCGCGGTCGCGGGAAAGCATGGCACCCACAATGCCAAAGACGCTAAACACATACCCCCCCCCGCGGGCGACGTAGTCGTTGACCACGCCCCGGGCGACAACCCTGCCGCCCGCAGCGCGGCCGACGCCACCTCATCCGCTGCGCCTGGTTCGCCCGGTGCCGCTCGAACTCGATTTCGTCGGGCGGCCGTTGATGCCCTGAAAACCGGTGGGTTCGAGGCCCCTTACGTCCGCCACAGGGGGCCAACGCTACTTCTTCAACCGGCTCCCGCGCAAGGTCTCGGTTCCCCGCCCCTCTTACATTCGCTATTCCCCACTCGCGCTTCGCAATTCCCGGTGTGCAACGCCTATTCCGCTCTTGCCTCTTGCCCCTTGCCTCTTGCCTTCTTCCCCCCCGTTTCCGCTCGGGCTCTGTTTCGCTCGGACTCGGGGCGTGGTAATACTCTCGCCTCGGACTGCACGAGTGGGTATCGATCTCTGGTCGGCGGAGACCGAATGCGCGACGGCCCGATGCATATCCGGCACGGCGCGGCGCTGGCCGCGAATCTGCTCGCCCCCGGAGTGGGGCTGATCGTGTTGCGCCGGGAACGACTCGGGCTGGCGCTGGCCGCGATGTTCGTCCTGACAAGTCAGGTCGGCCTCTGGGGTCTGCTGGTGATTCCCGACGACGTGCCGCCCGCACTCGCGGCGGGTGCTGCAACCGCAGCCGGCGTGGTGTGGGTGGCAGCACAGGTGGGGATGCTGGTCCGCCTGCGTCGGGTAGTGCCGGGGGAAGTGGAAGAGCAACTCCAGGTGCTGACCGACGCGGCCGCCACGGCCATCGCCCAGCAGCGTTACGCTGACGCCTGCGACCTGCTGCAAACCGCGCTGGCGGTGGACGACGAGGACATGGGGCTGTGGGTGGGCTGGGCACGCCTGATGACGCTCATGGGTCGCTTCCCGGTTGCTCGCCAGGCCTGGGAACGCGTCCTGCACCTGGACCACCAATACGTCCACCGGAAGGAAGCGATCCAAGCCCTCGAACGCCTGCCGCGCATGTGAGACCGTCGTGGAACCACGGCACTTTCGGCTGTCGTGCAGCTTTTCGGGGCAGTCGGGGCGAGTCAGCGTACCAGAGCGGGTTCGATCCAGTCGAAGCGGTCCTGGATGTCGCCGTGGTCGCCGAAATCGACGAGCAGCTCCAGGCGCCGGGCACCGGTAACGTCGAGCCGTAGCGGGCCGTGGAGCTTGCCCACCCGGACTTGGGACTGCTCGAAACGCGGCTGCCCGTCGATAAGGACGAGGACCGCCACGTCCGCCAGGGGGCCGCTATCGTCGTCCATGCCGAAACTCGTCGTGAACACGGTGAAGCCGCCGCCCAGGTCATACACGAGGCGGCAGCGGCTGTGCACGCCGAGGCCATGCTCGTAATCCTGCCCCGCGACGCGCAGCAGTCCACCGAGGACGTTGCGATTGGCCGCCCAGCCGAAGTCCAGCCCCAACATTGGTGTATGCTGGAAGCTCGTCGGCGCGCGCCGGGCGAGCCATTCCCAGCGTCCGCCGTATACTTCGAGACTGAGCAACTCCCCCGCCGGGAAGCGCACGACCGGCCCCGCACGCAGGCGCGCCTGCACGTGGTCAGCGGCCCAGGTCATTTCCGTCAACGTCACGCGCCCGCCCTGGGCAAGGAAGGCGACGCCGTACAGGCCGGTGGGCGTCACCGGCTCCCCGGCCGCAAGCCGCACAGCCACCACCAGCCCCAGAGGCACCTGCCGGGCTTCCGTTCCGCTTTCGATGACGACGTGCTGACCGCTCACCGCGGTCACGAAACCACGCAGCACGTCGCCATTGGCCATGAGCACGGCGTCTTCGCGCCCATAGGATGCCCGCTCAAACGCGCTGAGGCGGTCCGCCCCCGCCGCTGCCGCCGGCACCGGTGCGTGCAACCCGCAGAGGACATCCAGCGACAGGTCAAGGACGCCCAGTTCGGCTGTCTCCAACCGGAGCCCCTCGGCCGTGGAGTCCACCGGGCGACCGTAGAGCACGTCGCCACCGGCAAGCCGGACGATCCAGTGGCCGGCCCCTGGGGTCACCGGCGTGCTGCCTGTTTTGATGCGTACCACGTCCGCCGCGGCGATCGAACGCACGGCGGACCCCGCCGGGCGAAGGCGCAGGCCTTCCTGGAGGCTGAAGGCCTCCAGGACACCCTCCCATCTGCTCTCGGCAATGGTCTGCACACGAATGACCACCGGAGGTGCTTCCGGTGACGCGGGCGTCGCCGGGGCGGCCGGCTCCGTCGCGGGCGGCGGCACGATCTGCTGAGCCGGCGCGCGGAGTGACGCCGTTCCAGCCAGCAGCGCGCTGACGGCCAGTAAGCCCGCCCGGTAGTTTCGCATCCCGCGGTCCATGTTCGGCCTCCGCAACGCCTCCACTACATTGTTACCTTCCCGCGCGCCGGATTCTCGCCCGCGCGCGGCGCTTTGCCGCGGATTCGACACGTTCCTAAACGCCCCCACCCCGTGCAGACCGACTGAGCCGCGCGACACAGCCACGCGCGGCGGCGCCAGGTCCTCCCGGCGGAGGCAGGAGACGGCCACCCCGCCATGCCGGCGCCTTTGGCTTGGGCAATGCCACGCATGCCAGCCACGCCACACACGCAGACGGCGCCTGGTCGTGCCGACGCAGCGGCCCCTACCTCTGGAAGATCGGCAGGAGACGGTTCGGGATTTGCAGGATGATCAAAGCCATGGCGGTTCCGTATTCCGGACCCGCCTCCTGGGTCGGCCAATGCCCCTCCGGCTCCTGCTTCTCCAGCAGTTCTCGGCGGATGGCCGGCCACCACTGCTGCCAGTAGGAGTCGCCGGCCAGGTACATCGCCTGGGCGGCGTAGTATTGGCCGTAGAAGTAGTGGGGCGGCGTCTGCTCATACGGCGGCAGGAAACGCAGCACGTAGCCCAGGCCCCGCTCGATCTCCTCACCCTGGTACAGACCGGCATACTGAAGGGCCGCCACGCCGCCCGCGGACCGGGCGAACTGCGAGCCGCCGGAGTTGAGCATGTAGCGGAAGCCGCCGTCGGGGTTCTGGGCGCGCTTGATGTACTCGACCGCCCGGTCGATCACTGTCTTGTCCACGTACAGCCCGGCGTTGCGGGCCGCCCGCAGGGCCATGACCTCGCACACCGTGACCGAAATGTCCGCGTCGGCGCGCACCGGTTGATAACGCCAGCCGCCCTCGTCGTTCTGCGACGCGACGATCACGCGCACGGCTTTGCGCAGGGTCTCGTGCAGTTGAGAATGCGGCGACATGCCGTAGACTTCGGCAAGGAACAGCGTGGCAAAGCCGTGGTCATACATCGGCCCGTGCGAACTCTGCGCCGCCAGCAGCCCGCTCTCGGAACTGTGTGCCACGATGAAGGCAATGCAGCCCTCGACCTGCTGGGCATAACGCCCACGCCCCGGGGTGTTCCCATCGGCCAGGAAGGCCAGGCCCGCCAGGCCCGTCAGACCCACGTGCGGACCGTACTGGGATAACGGCCCATAGCAGCCGTCCGGCTGCTGGTGGGACGCCAGCCACGTCAATCCACGGTCAATGGCCTGCCGCGTCTCTCCCGTTAGCTCGGAAGCCCGCGGCGTCGCCGCGCCCGGAGGTGCCCCAGTCACCTCCTGCTGCGCGGCCGCCGGCAGCGTGGCCCCCGATAGGCATGCACACACGCTCAACGTAAGGACGACATGGCGCCACCTCACCGGAAAAGCGACGCTCGCAGACGGGGGGACGCCTGTGGGATGTGGGTAGCACGGGCCAACGCTTCCGTCCCATGCAGCAGGGTGGCATGGCCAAGCGCAGCACCGCCATGCCCGTCGACAACGAAACCCCCGATTGCCGTGGCAAAGGGCGTTGGCCTTCGTTTCCGACATGGTGCGCTACTCCTTCTCGTCCGCCTCCTGCAAGGCACGGTAATAGCGCTCGATCCAGGCGCGATAGCGTTCGAGGAAGCCCTCGGAGCTGCCCTGGATGATCTCCTCCCGATCGCGCTCCGGCAGATTGCCCCAGGCGCGGCGGAACTCGCGCAGTTGATCGGCGTGCCGGCTCTGTTCATCGCCGGCCGCGGTCGGCGACGCCGTGGTGGTCACCTCCTGCGCGGCATCCGCCTGGGCGTCCTCGCCCTGCTTCTGGTCAGCGTCCTGGCGGCGCCGCTTGTCTGGATGGGTCTGGGGTCGGGCCGGGCCTCCCTTGCGCCGTTGGGCGGCCGCCACCTTGATGGCCTCGTCAAGCTGCTCGATGATCCGCCCCTGCACCGCCTGGGTCTGCGTGCCCGGATCGAACTCAATGGAAAGCTGTCGCGCGCTCTCGTCCATCAGGCGCAGCAGGCGGTCCATCACGTCCTCATCGGATGCGGACGTGACCTGGCGGACCAGTTTCTTGCTCAGGTCCTCCTCGGTCGCCGACTGGGTGTCCGGCGGCGGAGGTTCCTGCGCGCGCACCGAGAATCCGCCCAGCAAACTACACCACAGCACACCAATCCACACCCGCCGGAGCCACATCAACGAATTCTCCCCCTATGGTTGCCGGGCCCGCTGGGTGACCCGGCGGGTCAGCTCCTGCACCTGGGCCTGGTCCTCGCCGAGCGTCTTCAGGACGGCCAATTGCGCCTCGGTAGCCTGCGCCGGCTCGAACTGGGCCGCCACGGCCGCGGTACGCTCGTTGACCTGCTGCTGCAGGGCTTTGAGCACGAGCAGTTCGGTTAGCGCCGGGACCGGATTGCGGGCGGCCGCGGCCGCCGCTCCCCCACCGCTGGAGCCGCCTTCTTCCATGAACTCCGTCGGCGGCGGCAGGGCGGCCGTCTGGTCAAGCGCCGCGATCAGCGTCCGCAACTCCCGCGGAATGCGTTCGACGAGCAATAACAGCGCCCCATCCAGCCGACGTTCCTCGAGCCGGTCCCGGCTGGTGCCCATCCACTCCCGGACCCGCGTCAGGGCCCAGTCGTAGACGACGGCCCGACTGAGGTCCGGGCGCAACTCGTCCACCAGCACCCGCGCCGCCTGTTGCTCGCGCGCCAGCCGGGCGGCCTCGCGTGCCTGGGGGCGACGGAGTTGCCCGGCCGCCCCCACCGCCTCCACCAGGGTGGTCAGCGCGGCGTTGATGGCCTCCTGGGCGGTCAACACCTCCTCCAGCCGCGCGCGCAGGCGATCCAGTGACTGCTTCAACTCAAGTTCCTCGAGGCGGCGGGCAAGTTCCTCCAGTTCGGCGAGCGCCGCTTCGAGGAGTTTCAACGCTTCGTCCTGCGACATTGCGGCGGCGGCGGGCTCACGCGCCTCCAGACGTTGCTCGGCCTTGTTCATGGGCTCGGCAGCCCGGTCCACCAGACGGGCGGCAGTGAGCACGCCCTCCGCCTCTGCCAACTCCCGGGCGGTGAGCCGCGTGTCACGCGCCAAGGTCCGTTGCGTCTGGGCCAGGTCATGACAATCCTGCTCCCGCGCGCCGAGCTTGTCGGCCTCCGCGGTGGCCGCCCGCAATGCCTGTTGTTGTTCGAACAACCGGGCCACCTGCTGCCGCGCGTCATCGACGCGCTTGCGCAGTTGCGCGAGCTGGCGAGACTGCCGCTCCTCCAGGGCCTCGAGCATGCGGCTGAAGGCTTCTTCCGCCTGACGTTGCGCGAGGGCGGCGGCGGCGATGCGGTTGTCACCCAGGGCGTCGGCCGCCGAGGACAGGTGCCGCTCGGCATCGTTGGCGCGGGCAGCGCGTTGGGCGGCCGCCAAAGCCGCCGCCGCGGCCTCGTCCGAACCGGGACCCACGGTGGCAAGCTGTTCCATCCGTTGCAGCAACTGGGCCAGGTCGGCGACCAGTTGCTCCTGCTGACGGCGCAGGCGGGCGAGTTGGGTCGCGTCCGCCGGGTCGAGAGCGGAAGCCGTTTGCCCCAGGGTGCGGTTGCCCAGCTCGGCCGTGCGGGTGCGCAACTCCTGCTGCCGGCTGCGCAGGTCGCGCGTCCGCGTGACCACCGCCTGGAAATCGCCCCAGGCACCCATCTGCTCGACCAGCGCCCGCAGGGCGGCGCCCGCCTCCTCCTGGGTGCGGGCAGCGTCCGCGAGGGCCTGTTGCTGGCCCGGGGCATCGGTCCTCTCGCGCAGCGTCCCCAATCGGGTGCGTGCCCCCTGCATGGGCCCGCCGGCCACGTCGTGCAGGGCCCGGGCCGCGGCGCGCAACTGCGCCCGGTCCGCGGCCAGTCCGGAGCGGTTCAGCTCCAGCCGCTGATGCAATGCGTCCAACTTGCCGGCCAGCACCTGGACCTGCTGGCTCAAGCGTCCCTGCCGCCCGGCGTCGGCGAGCGCCGCTTCCCGCTGTGGGTCATTCAGAGGCTGGGGGGGCACGAGCGCGTTGAGCAACTCCCCGGTGTGATCGCGCAGCTCGATTTGCTCCGTCAAGGCGCGCCGAACCTGCGCGTCGACCTGGGCGAGGTCGTCGCGTACCCGCTGCTCGAACTCCACCTCCGAGATGATCTTCAGCCGCAGAGGCGCGGAGCTACCCCGTTGCGGCCCGGCCTCGGGCATCTGGCGGTTGTCCCAGGCATCGGCGTGAAAAACTACCGCGTCGCCGGGTTGGAGCCCTAGCGACTCGACGTTCCAGACGTGGGAAACCACTGCCCGCACGCCGTCGTCCGCGGGCTCCACGCTCAAACGATCATTCAACGGAAGGTTGAAGACCGTGTCCCGGCCGAGCGCCTCCCCCGCCAGTTCGACCGCCTGGATGCCGAAGTCGTCCTCCACCCGCACGCGTACCGGCAACGCGCCGCGCGGAGTCAGCTCCACGGTGGAACGCGGTTCGAGCAGCGCCACCGTCGGCGCGCGATCGGCCTCGGCGACGATCAAGTAGCGCGCCCCGGCGCGGCTCTCGAAGCCCTCGGCGTCGCGCAGCTCAACGCCAAACGCCAGGTCCTCACGGATCGGCAGCCTGCCGGTCAGCTTGAGCGGATCGTCGGCAGCGACCCGCAACGGCACCCGCCCTTCCGGGTCGAGGCGCAGGGCGGCCGCCGGCGTCCCGTCGTCATCGGCCGGCGGTTTGCTCACCCGCAAGGCGAGCTCGACGGCGCCACCGACGGGCGCGCGAACGGGCCCCGCGCGCAGATCGTGCACCCGGGGCGGACTCTGCCGGGCGTAAGGGGGCGGCTCGACCGTGGCTAAAGCCTCCACCACCTCCGGGCGGCGCACCACGCGGATCGTGAACGGGCGGGCACGGGTGTCGGCATCCCCGGCTTCGAACCAGTACGTCAGGTCGCTGGTGACCGCATCGAGGGTGGCCGCGAACCGACCGGGCTCCTCCTGCACCATCGCCAAGGCGTGCCCCGCGCCGGTCGTCTCGGCCAGGTGTACGACCGGTCGCAGGGCGGCCTGCAGCCCGCGTGTCACTTCCACCCGCACGGTGGCCGACTCCCCCACGGGCACCCGCAGGTCGCCGGTGAGCGGCCGCAGTTCCACCGCCCGCGGCCACTCGACCCCACTGAGGGCCGCCGCGTAGCGCCGCCAGCCGGTGCCCACCCACTCTGGCACCTGCCAACCCAGCAGCCCGAACACGACGGCCACGAGCCCCGCCTGCACGAACCGCAGCGTCAGCGGCCGCTTGGTGAGCGCGGTGACCGGGGCGTGACCGCGCAGGCGCTGCTCCGCCCGAGCGATGGTGCGCTCGACGAGCGCCGCCGACGCCGGCAGCGGATGTTCGAGGAAGCTGACCGCGCTGGTCAACTCGTCCGTCGGCCACGCGGCGGACGTGGAAGCCGCGAAGTACCGGTCCACACGACTGGCCACTTCCGTCAGCCCCAGGGGCGCGCACCAGGGGTGAATGATCCAGTACCACGCGGCCAGGCCCACTCCGCCCACAAACGCGACGCCGACCGCCAACCGCAGGACACCCGGAAGCTGCACGAGCCAATCCAGCGTCATCAGCCCCAGCGCCGCCGCCCCCGTCCCGGCGGCCACGGCGCCGAGGCCGTACAGCACCAGGCGCAGCCGAACCTGCCGCCGCAACGCGTGCAGCCGACGGATCAACTCCGGTGCCGGGGCAACCTGGTCCGCCATGTCAGCCTCATCGACCGGGGGCTTTGGTCCACAGCCCTGTCACAACAGGGCAAAGGCCTTGCGCAGCCCCCACTCCATCGTAGTCAGCACCACGAACAGGATCAGCACCAGCTTCGAGTCCCACAGCGGCTCCGTGACATCATCGGGAATCTGGACGCTGCGGTCACGCAGGGCGGCACACTGCTCGGGGAGGCGATCGGCCTGCAGAAGTGTGCCCCCGGTGCCCTCGGCCAGCCGGGCCAAGGTCTCGTGGTCGGCCTGCGGGCGGCGCGCCTCGAGGTCCGCCTCGCGCACCCGAACGGGAACCCCCGTGGTTGGCGCGCCGGCCGCCGGGGGCAGGTTCTCCACCTCCAGCAGAAACCGACCGGGCCGCGCCGGAACCAACATGCCCTCAAAGACCTCCAGGCCCGGGGCGAGGCGAGACGCTTCGAACCGTGCCGCCACGAAATCGTCCGCGTCCCGGAGCACCAGCGAAAGCCCATCGTGAATCTCGGCCTCCAGGCGGGTGTCGAGAATCTCCACCTGCACCCGCACCGGTTGTCCATAGTCATACTCCCGACGGTCGGGGCGAATCTCGTAGCGCCGGTCGCGGGCCAGGCGCTGGGTCGGCATCAGCTCGCGCACCACACGCACCCAATACGTGTCGTGGAGGAACTCCCCCGTGTGGCGACGCCAGCGCCACGTGTCGTCCGTCGCCTGGAAGAAGAGCCGACCCGCGCCGTAGCGACCGAGCACCACCAGCGGCGTCTTGCCCACCATAGTCTCCTGCGTCGGATGCTCCAACAGCACGGCCGCCCCGGGACGCGGACCCTGCGTGCGGGCGATCCAGAACAGTTCCGGCAGGGAGTCCAGCAGACGCTCACTCTCGTCGCGCTGCTCGGCAAAGCGGAAGAGCCGGCTCGCCCGGCCCTCGGGCGTCAGTTGCGGGCGATACCCGCCGGTACGCGAAGCCGCATAGTGACTGGCGAAATCCGGGTCGATGCGGACGGGCAGCAGCTTCTCCAGCGGCGTGCCCAGGAAGTGCTGCGGCGCGGCACGCTCCCCGGCGAGCAAGCCGAATCCGCCGCCGCGGTGGCCGACGAAATCGAGCAGCAGCTTCATCTGCCCGGCCGTGAGCCAGCCGGCGAGTCCCGCGGCGCCGGGATCACCCGCCGGGCGCGGGTCCACGTCGCCGAAGAGTACCACGTCGAAGGCGTCCAACTCCTCCGCCGTCTCCGGGAAACGTCGAATCGGCTCCGCCCCTTCCTGCACGAACTCAGGGTCCGCCTCCAGCAGCAACACGCTGAGCCGGACGGTCGGCTCGCGGAGCAGGGCGTTCTTCAGATAGCGATACTCGAAGCGCGGATAACCTTCCACATACAGGACCCGCACCCGGTCCTCGCCGACGAGCACCTCGACGCGGTCGAGGTTGTTCTGCGACACCGCCTCCCCCGGCCGCGGCTCGACCTGCACGCGATAGCGCTGCACGCCCGGCACCGCAGGGCGCGTGCGCAGCTCGACCGTTGCGCTGGGCTGCTGAGGACCCAACTCCACCGGCTGGGTGACAAGCACCACGCCGGTCCGGTCATCGACAAGCTGCACCGGCAATTGCACGGGCGCGGTGCTGCCGGTCACGGCCACCTGGGCCTCGACTGCCAGCAAGTCGTGCACGAACACGCTCGCCTCGGCACGCAGCGGCCCCACCTCGACATCGAGCGGCACTCGCGGCGAGCCCAGCCGTAGCGGGTGGATCGGTACCCCTCTGGCGCGGGCACGATCGGCCACTTCCCGCAGGTCGCCCCCGCCCGTCGCCTGCCCGTCGGAGATGAGCAGGATGCCCGCCAGACGCCGGCCCTCGCTGTCGGCAAGCACGGTGTTCAGCGCCCCGGCCAGATCGGTGGCCGTCCCCGTCGCCTCCGCCCCCCGCAGGAACTCAGCAACCGAGACGACGCTGTCCCCCGCTGCGATCGCGGGACCGGCTCCGGCCGACTCCGCAAACGTGTACAAACGCAGGTTGTTACGCGCCAGCAATTCCCGTAGCGGAGCCGCATCCTGCTGCAGCAGCACCCGCACCCCCAGCGCCAAACGGCCAAGCTCGGCAAGCCGCTCCACCACTGTAGGGTGGGCACCGCCCACCACAGGGTGGACATCGCCCACCGCCGCCTGCCCAGCGCCCGCCGACGGACTCTGCGACAACCCTGCACCGCGCGCCAACTCGCCGGCCAACGCCTCGTCGGCATACGTGTCCCGCATGGCCATGCTGCGCGACGTATCCAGCAGCACGGCCACGTGGGAGCGCTCGATGCGGTTGCGCTGGAGGACCAGTGCCGGCCGACACAGCACCACGCCCACCAGCGTTAGCACCAGGCAACGCAGCACGGCCAGCACCACGCGCTGCGGTGCCGATCCCCGTTCGCGTCGATAGATGAGCACGACGCACGCCAGCGCGACGACGGCTCCCCCCAGCAGCAGCCAAGCCGGCAGACTGCCCTGCCACTTCAGCAGCAGCGGCGCGTCCCGTCCCAGACGAATCTGGTCCAGGTCAAGCAGCCAAGGAAGCAGTCGGTTCATGTGATCCACGGTGCCTGCGGTAGCGTCGCCCCCCGCGGGCGACGTAGTCGGTGACCACGCCTCGATACGCCGACGTCGGCCGCGGGGGCCGACGCCACGGTTTCAAGCCTGTTCCCGTCGCGACCCCAGCCACATCGCCGCGAACGATTCCGCCAGCAACGCGAGCAGCAGGATCGCCAGCAGCGGGACCGCCAGCTCCCGCGCCGCGCCGGTCCCGCCGGGAACACCCTGCCGGGCCGCCTCGTCGTCATTCAACACCGGCACCGACGGGCCCAGCAACGCCCGCAACGCCGCGCCCGCGCAGGTGCGGGTATCCGACTCCATGGACTCGCCGTTGGCCACGAAGTTCACGTTGTCCGCTCCCACGGACAATACGTACGTCCCGCGGTCCTCCAGCGGCCCGTACTGAAACGCCAGCCCCGCGCCCGCGGGAACCAGCTTGCCTTCCGTCCAGTTGCCCTCCGGGAGGCGCAGCCGCAGCGGCAAGGCAGTCTGCGACGGTGCGAGCGGCGCTTGCAGCGTTTGCCCGATGAGCAGATTCCGTTGCTCACCACGCGGCGGGGCCAGGGTCGTAACGAGGTTGGCCATCAGCGACACAAAGTCACCCTTGGCCGGCAGGTTGGTCCAGTCCAGATTGGCCGTCGTCGTGCACACCAACACCCGCCCGGCACCGTAACCGTTCAGTATCAGGGCGGGCGCGCCGTCCGTATAGCGCATCAAAACCTCGGCCCGCGGCAGGTCAGGCGTGAACGTGAGATACTGGCGCACCTGGGCGAGAAACAGGCCGCTGTCGGGCACCTGGGCGAACTCGACCACACCGGGGTGCGTCAGGCTGCGGACGTCAAACTGCGTGAACGCCTCCACCTGTCCGGGGGGCAGCGCCGGGCCGCCGAAGCGACCCGGCAAGGGACCCGCGCCGCCGCGATGGCCGTTGCGGTTGTAATCTTCCGTGTTGAGCAGGTCGCCGGCGAAGATCAGCAGCCCGCCGCCTTCCGCCACGTACCGCTCCAGGTACTGCCACTGCCGCGCGGACAGGCGCTCCACGTTGCCCAGGACCACCACGTCGTATGCCGGCAGCGGCTCCGCCTCCAGCTCGACTTCCGTAACGACCTTCGGTTCCAGCACCGTGGTGTCGTGCGGGTCCAGGCGCGGCGCCAGGGCGGTAGCCAGGTACCCCACCTGTCCGTCCAGGCGCGTCCGGCCGGGGCGACCATCGACCAGCAACACCGGCGCCGCCGAACGCACCTCCACCGAGACGTAGCGGGCATCATCCTCCGGCAGGGCGTCTGCGGCATCGGCAACCACGCGTGCCTCCAGCACCGGCGTGCCGGGGGTGGCAAACGCGGTCGCCAGCGACGCCTGCACTTGTCCGCCGGCCGGGACCGGCGGCAACGGCTCGCGCCGGAGAATCTGCTCGCCCCGGCGTAACTGCACCGCCAGATCACGACGCGGGGTATCCCCGTAGTTCGCCACCGTCACTGTGAACCGCACCGGCATCTGAAGGCCAATCAAGCTGGCCTCCGGCGCCAAGTTCGTCACCGCCACGTTGCCTTCATCTCCCGGGGCAACGCGCACCAGCGTCAACGCCGCCTCGGCCGTCAGGGCCTTGGCAGCCAGGACCGCCGGTGCCGCCGGAGCATCGTCCGCCGGGCCCGGCCAGTAAGGAGCGGAGAAGTCGCTGATCACGTAAACCGTCCGATTGCCCCGCACGTGCTGGCCTTCGCGGACCAGGTCGCGCGCCAAGGTCAGCGCGCCCACGAAGTCCGTAACGTTGGCCGTCGGACTCACCGCCGCGAGCCGTTCGCGCACCAGCCGCCGCTCCAGCACCGGGTCGGCAAGGTGCGCGCGGGCTGGGGCAGCCACCGTAATGACGCTGATCGGATCACGCGGCGGAAACGAGTCCACCAGGCGCCGGGCGACGGCTTGGGCACGCTCGAACCGGGTCGGCTGGCCGGCCGCCCGGGCGTTCATCGAGCCCGAGTTGTCCAGCAGGATGATGCGCTGAACGCTGCCCGCGGTCAGCGCCGTCGCCCAGGCGGAAGAGAAGTACGGCCGCGCCAGCGCCAGCCCCAACAATGCCAACGCCAGCACCCGCAACAGCAGGACCAGCCATTGCTCCAGGAACACGCGCCGGGCGCTGCGCCGATGCACGGCCAGCAGGAAGCTCATGGCCGCCCAGGGTACCCGCCGGTACCGCCGGCGGCTGATGAGATGAATCAACACCGGGATGGCCGCCGCGGCCAACCCGAAAGTCGCCAGCGCCGGATGCAACATGGGCACGCTCTGCAGCAGCACGTCCGACACCGCTCCCCTCAAAGCCCCTCACCGCACGCCCCGGCAGGGCGGGATATCGGGAGAAGTTCGAATCATTGCGGCTTCTCCCCTCACCCTACCCGCTCCCCAAGGGCCTGGTTAGTGTGGGTGCCATGCCCTCACCCGCGCAGGCGGGGGTGGGCATGTGCCGCGGCGGCAGAGGCATGCTTACCCGCAACGGCGGTCGCGGGAAAGCGTGGTACCCACAACGCCGAAGACGCGAAACACGTACCTCCCCAAAGGGGAGACGGGTTCCGCTCGGTGCTCTCAGCGTCCGGCCATGACCCGGGACGAACGCTGACGGATCCGCGCGCTGCGCGTGGCCAGGTACGTGCTCAGCGCCACGTCCAGAGGGGCGAGCGTATTGAACAGAACGTAGTCGGCCCGCAGCCTGGCGCAACCGGCACGCAAGCGCGCCTGGAATTGCGTCATCTCCTGGAGATAGCGCCGCCGCAGGGCCCCGGGGTCCGCCAGCAGCCTGCCGCCCGCTTCCAGGCCCTCGAACAGCGTGGGCCCCCGGAACGGCAACGTCAACTCCGCGGGGTCGAGGACGTGGCAGACGACCAGGTCGTGCCGGCGGTAGCGCAACAGCTTGAGCCCCCGCAGGACGCCCGCCACGTCGTCAAACCCGTCGCTGATTACCACAACCAGCATGCGGTGCGCCAGGCGCTCCGCCAACTCGCCCAGCGCCCGACCCAGCGCCGTCTTGGCCGGCCCGCTGCGCCGCTCGAGTTCGTCCACCACCGTGCGCCAGTGCGCGGCGTCGTTGGAGGGCCGCACGAACTCCACGAGGTGTTCCGCGAAGACGGCCAGCCCGACCGAGTCCCGCTGCTGTAGCGCCAGATAGGCCAGCGCCGCGGCAATGGCCGTGGCGTATTCGTACTTCGATAGCGCCGCCTGCGCCGACCGATACTGCATCGACTCACTGGCGTCGACGACGAGCATCAGGTCCAGGTTGGTCTCCTGCTCGTACTCTTTTACATAGTACTTGTCGGTGCGGGCGTAGACGCGCCAGTCGATGCGGCGGATGTCATCCCCCTGGGTGTAGCTGCGGTGGTCGGCGAATTCGATGGAGAGCCCGCGCTGCGGACTGCGGTGCATGCCGCTGAAGAACCCCTCGACGATGAGCCGGGCCCTCAACTGCAAGCCGCCGATCTTCGCCAGCACGGCCGGGTCGAGATACTTACGATAATGACGGGCGGTGGAAGGCATAAACGGAATTAAGAATGCAGGAGTAAGAATGCAGAAAGCGGACCGCCTTGATGCCCCGCGTCAGGGGAGAACGACCCTCGGCGCCGGGTGGCATGGCCAAGCGTAGCGCCGCCATGCTCCGCGGCACGCAACCACGCCTTCTGCGCCAACGCATGCCGGCGCCCGCTTGCGGCGGGCTTGGGCATGCCACCCGGCTGTCTCTCCGTGGGCTGACGCCGTTCAGGCACCGGGCGCACATTCAGGTTCCCTCGGGGGCACGCGGCGACGGGGTGGCGAAGACCCGGCGAGTCAGGGCGGGGTCCAGGTGCGCGCCGGGCTCGGCCGGCAAAGTACTCAACAGATGCTCAACAACCTGCTCGCTGCGCACCCCGTCGGCCTCGGCGTTGAAGTTCGTCAGCACCCGGTGCCGCAGCACGGGGTACGCCACCGCTCGGATGTCATCGAATGACACATAGTAACGCCCCTGCAGAGCGGCCCGCGCCTTGCCGGCCAGGACCAGGAACTGGGACGCCCGGGGCCCCACCCCCCAGGCGACGTAGTCGCGGACCATCTGCGGCACGGCCTCCTGCTCCGTGCGGGTCGCACGCGTCAGGCGCAGCACGTACCGGATCACGGGGTCGGCACAGGGCACCCGCCGGACCAGCTCCTGCAACTCCAGAATCTCCCGCGCCGTCAGCGCCCGCTCGACCGCCACTTCCTGCGGAGCACTCGTCATCTGGGCGATGCGAAACTCCTCCTCCGCGCTGGGATACCCCACCAGAATCTTGAACATGAACCGATCAAGCTGCGCCTCCGGCAGCGGATAGGTGCCCTCCTGCTCGATGGGGTTCTGGGTGGCCAGCACGTAGAACGGCTGGGGCAGCCGGTGGGGAAAACCGGCGGCCGTCACCTGCCGCTCCTGCATCGCCTCCAGCAACGCCGCCTGCGTCTTGGGCGGCGTGCGATTGATCTCATCGGCCAGCACCACGTGGGCGAACACCGGCCCCTTCACGAAGCGCAGCGAGCGCGCGCCGGTGGCCTTGTCCTCCTCGATCACCTCGGTCCCGGTGATGTCCGAGGGCATCAGGTCCGGCGTGAACTGCACCCGCGAGAAGCTCAGCGACAGGCACCGCGCCAGCGTGCTGATCATCAGCGTCTTGGCCAGCCCCGGCACGCCCTCCAGGATGCAGTGCCCGTTGCTGAACAGCGCAATCAGCAGTTGCTCCAGCACCTCGTCCTGCCCGACGATCACGCGGGCAAGCTGGGTCCGGATGCGCGTGTAGGCCGTGGCGAGCTTCTCAATGAGCGCCACGTCGTCCGGCGTCGCGCCGGGCCCCTCCAGGACGGGCTCCGTGGACATACACTCAGCTCCGCAAATTGAGATTCATGAAACGTCCCGATTGATCCGGTCAATGAGCAGCCGCAACCGCCCCGCACTGCGCCGATTGTAATAGAACGTCAACCGCGGCCGCTCCGGGAACGCCCCTTCCTCACCCTCCACGGGGTGAAGGAACTGCTCGAAGCCCCCCTTGCCGACGATATCGGCAAATGTGTCGTCGACCTCGGCAAGCGTGGCGGCCGCCAAGGGCCGCTGCAGCCGGATCACGAACAGATCATCCACAAAACGCGACGAATGATAGCAACGATAGAAGCGCAGAACCTCCTCTGCCGCATCCTCCGCCCGGTCGGTCAGATGAAACAGGTCCATGTCCGTCGGATCGATCATCCCGGCGTGCAGCAGGACCGTCTCAACGTGGCGGCGCCATTCCCGCCAGTACGTGCCACCCGGTTCGTCACAAAGCACGATCGGCTTGGGCGAGTCCTTGCCGGTCTGCACCAGCGTGAGCGCCTCGAAACACTCGTCGAGCGTGCCGAACCCGCCCGGAAACAGGGCGATCGCCTCCGCCTCTTTCACGAAAATGAGCTTGCGCGTGAAGAAGTAACGGAAGTTGATGAGCTTGGCGTCGTTGGCGATGATGGTGTTGGTTTCCTGCTCGAAGGGCAGGCTGATGGCCACGCCGAAGCTCGCTTCGCGGGTGGCACCGTGGTGCCCGGCCCGCATGATGCCGTTGCCCGCCCCCGTGATCACCATCCAGCCGTGCTCGCGCATGAGGGCAGCGAACCGCCGGGCCGCCTGGTACTGCGGATGCTCCTCGGGCGTGCGGGCCGACCCGAAGATCGTGACCTTGGGCACCTCCGCATACGGCTGAAACACCTTGAAGGCGTAACGCAATTCCGCCAGTGCGGTGTTGAGGATCTTCAGGTCGCCGCGGTCGGCACCGTCGGCCGCCAGCCGGCAGATGTTCACCAGCATCTGCGCCAGCAGATCGTCGTGCGGGCTCGGGGCGTACTGCGCCAGGAACCCCCGGATGGCCTCCGCCCGCGCCTGACGCTGGGCTGCCCGCGGGTCCGATGGCGACTCAACCTCTTTCATCTGCTTCCGCCTCCCTGCCGCCTCCAACTCCCCGTTGCCTCCGTCCGCGCACGCCGACCGCGAGACTATACGCCGAGCGGGGCCCCCACGCCACGTACCGAATCCCCCCACCGCCCGCGCGGCGCAGCACCGCCCGAGCCCACCGAGTACTCCGAGCTCGCCCCGACCGCGGCTACCGCGCTCACGGCCCCTCCGACGGTGGAATCCGAGCACGGAACTGCTCCAGGCGGGCGTCGATCCGCGCCTCCAGTTCCGACCGCCCCGCCTGCCGGGCAAGTTCCCGGGCGTGTTCGAGGGTCTCCACGGCCTCGTCGAACCGCCCCAGGTGCGCCAACACGATGCCCAGATTGTAGTGCGCTCCGACCAGGCGAGGCGCGAGCCGTATGGCTTCCCGGTAATGCGCTGCCGCCTGCTCGGGGTCGTCGAGCATCCCGTACGAGATGCCCAGAGCCTGGTGTGCCTCTGCGAACGCCGGCTTCAGGTCCACGGCCTTCAGCAACGCCTCGACGGCCTCACGGTGCCGCTCGCCCGCCGCCAGTTGCAGACCCAGCTTGTAGTACACCACCTCGCTCTGCGGGTCGCACGCCGACGCCGCCCGCAGCTCGGCAATGCTCGACTCGGTCCGCCCCTGCCGGGCGTCCGCCTCCGCCCGTTGGAGGTGCCACCAGGCGCGATCGGGCTCGTAGCGCACCCACGGGTGTTGCGCGGCCAGGTAACCGCCGACACCCACGATCAACAACATCGCCGCCACCGCCAGACGCCGGGCGCGGAAGCAGAACACCATCTGTCTTAATCCGCAGGCACCCAAGAGCAGCAACAGCGGCATCAGCGGCACCCGGTACCGCCCAGCCACGAAGAACGGCAGGAACGACGCGAAGTAGACAAGCACGAACGCGACGATCAGCAAGCGGGCTTGCCCCGCGGCAGACGACCCGCCGCCGGCGGGTAACGCCCCGGCACCCCACCGCCGCTCCAGGCCCCACGCCAGCAGCCCCATCAGGAACAGGGCGGCCACCGGCGGGAACCCCGGCAGGTACCGCAGCACGGCGGAATGCTCCTTGTCCAGCGCCAGCACTTTGTTGTTGGATATCTCCGCGGGGCCCCAGAAGGCCACTGCCTTCTTGCCGAGCAACTGCAGGGTGCGGCCCGGATGGGTGCGGATGAACTCCCATCCCTTGCGCGCGAAGTAGCGCGACACTTCCGAATGCCTCATCGACCGCCCCGCCGTCCGCTCCACGCCGGCCACGATGCGGGCGTGGTCAAAGCTGGTCCAGCCGCCCCGCCCGATGATGTCCCCCAGCCCCGGCACGCGGGGCCACAGACCGTCGGCCGTCTCGTTGTTGCCAATGTAGAAGTTGATCCCTCCGTTCGACGAGATCAACACGAAGTCCCTGGCCACCCGGTAGTTGCGGATGGTCACCGGGGCGATGGCCGCCGCGACGCCAACCAGAAACAGCAGGGCCGGCCGCCAGCCCCTCCGCCACCGCGCGCCTCGCGGCGCACAGGCAAACGCCCACGCCAACATCACCGGCAGACACGCCAGTACGTTCGGGCGAACCAGTGCCGCCAGGCCCATCCATACGCCGACGGTCAGGCTGTTTGCCCACGTCAGACGCTCGCGCCAACCCGCCGCCACGTACAGCAGCGCCAACAGCAACGCCGACAGCAGCGCGGGCTCCAGCAACTCGCCCTCGAAGTAGATCGGCGCCCAGTGACAGGCCAGTAGCAGGGCCGCCAGCAGCCCCGTGCCCGCGTCGAACACGCGCCGCCCCAGCGCCCACGCCAGCACGCAACCACCCAGCCCCAGCACCACCTGCACCAGGCGGGCCGCCAGATAGCTGCCCCCCGTCGCCCCGTACACCAGCGCCAGGAAGAACGGGTAACCCGGCGGGCGAAAGTACGGCGTGCTGTTGATCTGCGGGTCCGCATGCTCCGGGCCCAGCAACCAGTCCCCCAGCGCCAGCCCTCGCGCCCAGTAGTCATGGAACGCGGCATCGAGTGCCGGCGACGCGAAATCAGGCGCGTGCACGAGTTCCGCCAGGTACGTCCCGCGCAGGAGTGCCGCGACCAGCAGCACCCCGGCAAGCGGGGCCAGCTCACGACGGCCCGCCGGACGCCGAACACTCCACTCGGTTGTCGAACCTTCCTGAGACACGCCGTTGCACCCGTCTGCTTACCCCCGGCCGTCATTGTCCCCGACGCTGCGGCAATGCCCAAGCCCCCGGCTCAACTTCGCCCCCAGGGCATCCCTGGGTCGCCGCCACAGACCTGCCGAGGGCGGAGCGCGGCGGGTGGAGCAGGTCACTTGACAGCTATCCCCACGGCATGGATACCACGGTCCAGTCGCGCCGATCAGCACGTTCGGGGGAGACACATGACCCGCCAACTGACGGTCAACACCCGGCGGCAGGGGTTGCACGAGATCACCGCGGAGGTGGCGGCCGTGGTGCGCGCCGCCGGCGCAACCGACGGTCTCTGCACCGTGATGGTGCAGCATACCTCCGCCAGTCTGATCATCCAGGAGAATGCCGATCCCTCCGCCCGCCACGACCTGGAGGCGTGGCTCCACCGCCTCGTGCCGGAGGACGACCCCCTCTATACGCACGTGGCCGAGGGGCCCGACGACATGCCCTCGCACCTCAAGGCGGCCCTGACGGCCACCACGCTCTCCATTCCCATCGTGGAGGGCCGGCTCGGGCTGGGCAGGTGGCAGGGCATCTATCTGTGGGAACATCGCCACCACGGCTCCGCGCGGCAGGTACTGGTGCACATCAGCGCCTGAGCGGCCGGACCGGTTGCCGCCTGCGCGTGGACCAGCTAAACTGCCAACCAGCGCGGTCCGTTGCGTGTCATTAGCCGTGGTGAATGGTCTCTCTGGGCAAGCGCGCATGAATCACGCCATCGCCATACCGTGCCGTGCCAGCGCTCCTCCGCGAGGCGGGCGGTCCTGGGCGGGCCGACTCCCCCGGGCCGCAAGCGTGCTGGCGTCGGTACTGAGTCTGGCCCTGCTGTCAGGCTGCCAGACCTCCGGGCGGTACTGGATTCAGCTCACCTGGGCGGGCGACTACGAGGCGGCCGAGAAGCGCTTCCACAAGTCCGGCCGGGACCTGCTGATTGCGTATCGGCACGCCCGCCCGGGGGAGGAGGACCATCTGCCGAAGTTGCTGTCCGGCAGCACGATCAAGCCCCTGCTGGAGCCCTACGTCTGCGCGATGTTGTTCGACACCTATGAGCCGGACCGCCGCTACGTTGCCCAGTACGGCGTCGAGCGGGCGCCGGCCCTCATCATCGTCCGCCAGGACGGCACCTACCACGCCCGCAGCGGCCCGCTGGACGAGGCTGCCCTACGTGACTTCTTCACTACCGCGACGGGGCCCGGCGCCACGCCCGTCTATAACCCGCATCTGCCGCGGCGCGTCGCGTACTCGTGGTATGGGAACGTTCCGCGTGCCCGAGAAGAGGCACAGCGCCGCGGCCAGCCCCTGCTGGTCGTCTGCGGGAGTTTCTGGTCCGGCGACGGCGACCGACTGGTGAAGTACTTCGCGGCCCCCGGCCTGCACGCCCGCTGCCTGGAGTGGGTGCACGCCCGCTGGGACTGGTACTGGCCCTGGCCGGCGTGGGGAGCCCGCCCCTTCGGTGTGCAAAAGCTGCCCGCCATCGTTGTGGTGCAAACCGACGGCACCCCCCACACGCTCGAAGGCCCGACCTGCGCGGCCCAGATCATGCGCTTCCTCGACGGACTGCCCACCGTGGCGGTTGCCCAGGAGCCGGCCGCGGTTCCCACACCCGTCGAGACTTCCACGGCCTCCGACGTGCTACCTTGAGTCCGTTCCCCCAACAGCCGCGTCCCCGGGGGAGGCCCCGTCTGAATTCTGCTCTGAACAGTCGGAATCCTCGTCCGCATCGGCTTGCGAGACCGCTGATCCGACCCCAGAGGGGTCGAAGTCGTCAGCCCAGGGTGGCAATCCTGGGGAGCGGAGTCCAGCGCCTTCTTGGTACCTCCGCCGCCCCGCCGGGGCGGGGAAGACAAACGGGGGCGTCCTCATCCCGGGGGTTGACACCCCCTGGCTACCGACTGCGGCCCTTCCAGGGCCGGGCAGAACGTGGCCCGTAGCGCAGCTCAGGTTGCCCCTTTCTGCTGCGAGAAGTTGGAATCCTCGCCAGTACGGGCTGACGACGCCATGAGCCTTTTCCTGGTCTCCGGGTGCGGCAAGGCGCCATGACGATTGCCTTCTGCATTCAGAGAAGCTGGTCGTCCGGTCGGCAAGGAATCGCGGGGGCCCGCACGGCGGGGTGCGCCTCGAGCCGGGGCATGGTCGTGCGGTGCGAGACTATGACCACGGGTGCCGGGCTCAGTCACGCTCGCGGCGCGGGCGGGAGCCGCCGGTCTGAGCGTGTTTCTGGGCGTCTTCGGCGAGTTTCTGGAGTCTGGCAAAGAAGCCGGTGGGCCGCGGGCGGGGGGCGCCTTCCAGCGGCACCGGCCGGCGGGGACGCTCCGGCTTGTGCAGCGTGCCCGCCGCCTCCCGTGCCTTGATGTGCTTGCGGATCACCCACTGCTCGATCGTTCCGAACAGCGAGCTGGTCATGATGTACAGAGTAAGCCCGCTCGGCGCCGGATAGAAGATGATGAGCATCATGATGCTCATGATGGGCATCATCTTCTGCATGGCCTCCTGCTGCTGGATCTGCTGCTCGGTCATGTTGGGGCTGGGTTTCGGTCGCGGCGTCAGTTTCTGCTGCGTGTACATGAACAACGCGAGCAGCAGGGGCAGCAGGTTGAAGCTGACGATCTGCCAGCCCAGTAGGGGCACGGTCAGCGGCCGCACGAACGTATACAGGGCATCGGGCGCCGTCAGGTCCCGGATCCAGCCGAAGAACGGCTCATGCCGCATCTCGATGTTGTTACTGAGGCTCAACCACAGGGCCACCCAGATCGGCATCTGGATGAACATCGGCAGGCAGGTCATCATCTGCCCAACCGGGTTGATGTTGAGCTTCATCATCTCCTGGTTCATGCGGGCCTTGTCGTTGGCGTACTTCTTCTTGATCTCCTCGATCTTGGGGGCCAGTTCCTGCATGCGGTGCTGCATGCGGACCATGTCCACCTGCCCCTTCTTGGTCAGCGGGTGCAACAGGCCGCGCACGATCAGCACCAGGATGATGATGGCAACTCCATAGTTGAAGACCACCCGGTGCAGCCCGTTGAGCAGCCACAGCATCAGCTCCACCAGGAAGGCAAACGTGCACCAGCCGAAGCCCTGGGCAATCTGGTAATAATAGTTGCGGGCGGCGTAAGGTTCGAGCGTCTGGAACGAACGCGGCAACTTGGGGCCCAGAAACAGGTCGAACGGGTACTGCAATGTCCCTCCCGCCGGCACCGACTCGCTGCGCGTGATGAGCCGGACCGTGCGGTCGCTGTCGGTCAGCGGCTCGCGATCCAGGTCAATCAGTTCGGCGGCCGCCAGGTAAAGGGCATCGTCCGAGCCGTCGCGGTTGAGCGGAGCCAGGGTACAGGTGAAGTACGTGTTGGCCGTGGCGACCCAAGTGAGCTTCTCACCCGCCGCGATTTGTGTCGGCGCGAACAACGGCAGACTGAGCAGTGCGCCGGGCGCGGGGGCGGGCTTCTTCGACAGCGCCGCCAGGGCTTGCCGGTCGCCGCGCACCCCCCGCGCGGTGCGCACCCCGAGGTCGGCAAAACGGTCGTCGGTGCGGGAGTTGGCCATGTGCACCCCGACCCCGCCGCGGCAGGTCAGCACGACCTCATGGGCGGCCGGCGAGAGGTTCTCCACCCGCAGGTCCGCACGCAGGTCGAACCGTCCCTCCGCCTTCGGTTGCGGCGCCAGCGTGTAAGTGCGGGTGAGGCGCAGGACGGGCTGTCCGTCCTCTTCGAGGTCGACGTAGAACTCGAGGCTCTCGCGCCCCTCGGCATCCGTCGTCACGCCCTCTTCCGGACGCACGTGCCACTTCTTGTCCGCCAGCAGAATCCCACCGCGGTTGTCGACGTTGACGGCGTCCACACTGAGTGACCGGTGCACCCCGCCCTCCTTCGGGCCCGGCAAGCCGACCGGTTCGAGCAGGTGGTAGAGTTCCGCGCCGTCGAGGTCCTGCCAGTGGTCGGCCATGGCGGCCGTGTCGATCGAGGCACCCAGGTTGCACAAGTGCACACGCATTCGATACGGGCCCGCCGGGGGATGCCGAGGCCGGCGTCCATCGACCTCAAGCGCCGGTGCCGGTGCCCCCATCTCCCGCAGGACGACGACCTCCGCCTCACGCACCGTGAGGGCTCCCCCGATCGCCCCGGTGGACTCCGCCGGCACGTCTCCGGCCGGCGGTGCCGGCGTTTGCGTCGTCGTCGGCCCCGCGGCCCCGGCTGTGGGGTCAGGGGTCGGAGCGCCTGCCGGCGGCGGTGGCGCACTCGGCGGCGTGGACGGCAGCCACTTGGAGAGGAGGGTCAGCGCGAACACGAAGACCGCGGCCGACACCAGCAGGTTACGCAGTAAGTCCTTCCGGTCGTCCATGAGAAACGGTCAACTTGCTCGACAACACAGGCAAGAGCCAGGGTCTTCTGAAGGAGATGGCGGTGCTGTCCCGGCGTGCCCGCGGGGGCCCGGCCGACTACCGTCTACCGCCCCTCAAACAACCGATGTCCCAGGAAATCATCCAGATCCGGGATATCGAAGATCTTGCGGGCCGCCTTCTCGACGTCGTATTCCAGGCGGACGAACTCCACCGTCGCGCAGAACTCCTGCTCGCCCACCTCCGGCGGGTCGTAGCCCTCGGGGGCTTCCCCTTTCTCGTAGACTACGACGTAAGACAGACGCGGGTCCCGGTCCCGCGGCTGGCCGACGCTCCCGACGTTAATGATCGCCTTCTCGTCGGGCGTGATCGTGTAGATGTTCATGTCGGGCAGCTCGTCCGGCGGGTCGAAGCAGGGATCGTCCAGGAACACCCCGGGCACATGCGTGTGCCCGACCACGCAGGCCATGTGCTGCTCGTTAAGCCGGCGGAAGTTCTCCAGCACCTTGCCCGGGTTGGTGTAAACGTCCTCCGGGAAGAGGTACTCGTTGATCGGCCGACGCGGCGAGGCGTGCACCATCAGCAGCCCGTTTGCCTCGAACTGCGGCGGCAGCCGCCCCAGCACTTCCCACCAGCGGTCCCGCTTCGCCTTGCTGGGCTCCTCCTCGAGCATCTGGCGGGTCCAGTAGGCCGCCCGCTCCGCGCCGACGTTGAAGTTGGCCGGCTCGTAGAAAACCGCCTGGTCGTGGTTGCCGCAGAGGATGACCTCGCACCGCTCGATCAGCAGTTCCAGGCACTCGCGCGGGCTGGCCCCATAACCGACTACGTCACCCAGGCAGAACACTCTCTTAATCGACCGGCGGTCAATGTCCGCAAACGCGACGGTGAGCGCCTCGATGTTGCTGTGAATGTCCGAGATCACTGCGAACACAGCCTGAAGCTCCCCACGTGCGTAGCGACCCGCCACGACCCGTCCAGCCGGCGGCTACCACGCCGACCCGCTGCCAGCCCCGCTGGTGGGCACCCAACCACTGCGCCACCACCCGGACTCCGCACTGTACGGGCCACCTTCCCAAGCGTCAATGCCCGCCACGCCCCGGTGAGAGTTGCAGCGGGGCTGGAACCGGCTCCCCAGCCATGGCCGGGGGCATTCTTACCGCGTCGTAGGAACGTGTATGATGCGCTCGCCATGCCGACTACGACGCCCAGTGAACCGCCGGCAGGCTTCGCCCTGGCCCTGGAGACCTCATCGCTGTGGGGCAGCGTTGCCCTCGGCTGTGGCGACGAGGTCCTGCGCCTCCGCGCGCTCGACCGGCCGCGTCGCCATGCGGCCGACCTGTTGCCCGTGATCGCGGGGCTCTGCCAGGACGAAGGCGTGTCGCCCGAGCGGATCGAGGCCGTGTATGTCTCGGCCGGGCCGGGCAGCTTCACCGGCCTGCGCATCGGCTTCACGGTGGCACGCACGCTGGCATTGGCGCACGGCGCGCGCGTGCTGGGCGTGCCGAGCCTCACCGTGCTGGCGCAGAACGCGCTGGCGGCCGAGCCGGTTCCCACGCGGGTGGTGGTGATGACCGATGCGCAGCGCGGGCGGGTCTACGCGGCCTTCTTCAAGCTCGACGGCGAACGCTTCACGGCCACGACCGAGCCAGAGGAGGTTAACCCGGCGGATGGCCTGACGTCGCTAGTGCCTGAGCAGAACTGCGCTGGTCAGGGAGCGGCACGAGCCGCAGAGGCGACGGGTAAGGGCGTCAGCGACGCAGACGCGCCGGGCGAGGGCACTGCAAACGTGGCCGTGCTCGGTGAGGCCGTCGAGATGCACCGGGCGGTCATCGGGGCCGCCGGCTGGCGCATGCTGCCCGAAGAGTTTTCCCGCCCCAGCGCGGCCGCCCTGTACGCGCTGGGTCGCGCGAAGGCGCTGCGCAGCGGCTTCTCCGATCCGCGCACGCTGCTCCCGCTCTACGTCCGCCGACCCGAGGCCGAGGAGAAGCGGGAGCAGCGGCACGGCGGCGCGGGGGAGTAGGCAGTCCTCAGTCATCAGCTCGCAGTTGTCAGTTCTCAGCCGGCAGCCTTCGGGTATCAGCGATGCTCTGCTGCGACCGGCCGGCCCTGGAAGGGCCCAAGTCGGCAACCTCGGGCCGATCTGCAAGCAGCGGGGTGATGTTCCCGAAGCCCGGCGCCTGTGGCAGCAGGCCGTCGAGCTGTGCCGGCGTATCGGCATGCCGCACATGGTCGCGAAGGTGCAGGGGTGGATCGACGCTCTGCCGCCGGAGGATGGCCCGCAGTAGGACGCAACCTCCGATCGTGGGGCGGGTTGTCACCGCGTCGGCTGCGAGTTGTGACCTCCCGGGTTGTGCATTGTCATCGCTCGGGCAGCGGGTGGCATGGCCAAGCGCAGCGCCGCCATGCTCTGCCGGGGCCCGGCGGAACCGGCCGGGTGGGGGCTTATGTGGGTGTGCGCCATCGTGCAACAAGCAGGGCATCGCCGCACCGGGCGGGCTCCCCTTGACACTCGGCGTCAAGGGGAGACCGCGCCGGCTCTGGTTCCGGGCTGCGAAGACGGGTAGAATCCACGTTGATCGAGCAAGGGCGCCGGGCACCCACGCGTGGGAGGTGCGGTCGGCGTTGACCGGGTTCAGATGGGTTTGAGGCGTGACGCGGAGACGGCGTGCCAAAGAGGCGAAGACCCACTTCGGCGCCGTCCCCGCGCCCGGCGGTGGCCGCTGGCGGTGGATTTACTCCACCCGCGTGCACCTCGTTCTGTACAGCTTCCTCCTGGTGGCCACGCCGTTCCTGATGCTGCGCCGCTTCCTCCAGGAAGCCATCGGCAAGCTCTCCGTGCTGAGCGTGGACGCGTTCGGGGTGCGCGTCCCGATCATCCCCGTTGTGGGGGCGGTTGTCGTGACGGTGGGGCTGGTGCTGTTGCGTCGGCAGATCACGTGGGGAAGGGTCATCGTGGCCGGCGTCGTGCTGCTCATGAACTTCGCCGCCCAGCAGGTCAACGACTACTACTTCGACCACAACTTCTACGACTTGCAGCAGAACTGGCACTACATGGCGTATGCCGTCTTCGCCTACATGATGTACCGGGACCTGGCCCCGCGCGGCTACCCGCTGCATCGGATCATGCTGATTACCTTCGTGGTGGCCGCGAGCTTCTCGACGTTCGACGAGTCCTTTCAACTGAAGATGAGCGGGCGGGCGTTCGAGATGGGGGACGTCGCCAAGGACGTCTACGGCTGCCTCATGGGGATGCTGGTGGTCTACAGCGGTCCGAATCGAGCGGGCGTCCTGTGGCGCGTCGGGCGCAAACTGCGGCACGAGAAGCTGCGTGACTACTTCCGGGACCCGCGCAGCCTGGTGCTGCTGATGTTCGTGGTGGCGTTCCTGGTGCTGCTGTTCAGTTCCCTGCTGAGCAACATCGCGTATGCGGGGCTGGTGCTGGTCCTGGGGCTCTCGGGATCGGCCGTGCTCTTCGTTCTGCTGCACGTCACTCGTTACGCGGCCGTGCGCTACGCGCTGCTGGCGCTTCTCGTCGTCGCCGGGGGGGTGCAGGGCTGGTCGCTCTGGAAGTACAGAGATGACCCGAACGTCTACGCCCGCCCGGGCCTGATCTTCTACCGCGGCGTGGCCGTCCCGTTCTTCGACGTACTGATCTTCCCCGACGGCAGTTGGCGCCCGGTGGACAAGAAAGCGACGTTCATGGCCCGCGACCGCCAGTTCTTCCTCAAACGCGAGCCGGACATCGTGCTGGTCGGCAGCGGCAGCGCCGGGCAGGGGGGCCGGGGGTTCCCGGAGCCCGGCGTCAGCCAGTTCCTCTACAACCCGTACACCCGCCGCGGTACGCAGGTGATTATTCTCCCGAACGCTGCGGCCTTCCGCGAGTATCGCCGTTTGCGTGAGGAGGGGAAGAGTGTCCTCTTCGTCATCCACAACGCGTAAGCCGGCGCGGCCGGAGGGTTCCGTCGTGGCCGAGCCGGCGCCCGGCGGCGGGCAGACCGTCGTCACGGTGGGTCTGCTGCTGGTGTGGGTGTTGCTGGTGGTTTTCGGAGTCATCTGCTACCTCAACCCGCCCTGGCTGCAGGAGCTGAGCCGTCCCGGTCGGGCGGTGGAGGCGCGGCACCACAAGAACGACGGCGACGTCCTCTGGCAGGAGGGTAACTATACACTTGCCATTCCCCAGTACGCCATGGCCGTAAAGGTCAACCCCGAGGAGGGCGGTGCCTACATCAACCTGGCCAGTGCGTACCTGCAAGTGGGAGACAGGGCACGCGGGCTTGAGATCCTGCGTCAGCGCTTGCAGGAGGAGAAACGACCTACGCTCAAGTGCGCCGTCTGTTACAACTTGGCGGGCGCTCTGGAGGAGGAGGGCCGGTGGGACGAGGCCATCTCCTACTACCAACAGGCGCTGCAATTCGGCGTCGAGCAGGAGAAGGTTTACCGGAAACTCGGCGTGGCGTACATGAACCTGCAACGCTACCAGGACGCGCGCGATGCCTTCGAAAAGAGCATGACTTATCAAAGCGACCCGGCCCTGTCCTACCGCTACATGTTGCTGCGCAGCATGGACATGTACTATAACAATCCAAAAGAGCTCGCCATCCTGGAGGAACTGGCGGCGCAGGATATCACTCCGCAGGAATTGGCGCGCTATGACATGACCACGATCGCGCGGCTGCAGGAGCGGGACGTGAACCTGGCCAAGTTGCACAACCACTTGGGCGCCGTTTGCGTCGAATTGCGCGACCTCGCGGCGGCCCAGGAGCACGCCCAGCGGTCCCTGCAGATCTGGCCGAACAACGCGGACGCCAAGCGGATCCTGGAAGTCGTGGGGCAGCTCCGGCAGGCTCCGGCAGCGCCGTGAGCACGGAACAGGAGCACCCGGCGCGGAAGTGGGTGGGGCCGCACGCCCAGGCCGAAGGCGCCTGTCTGCCGACAGGCAGGCCGGCATCCTGTTGCAGGGACCAATGACTCGACCGGAAGCCAGGCAGGGCGGCCCTCTGCCCGGCCATGCCGCCTTTCTCGGCGTGTACGCTCCCCCGGTGGTGGGGCGGACGTAACGTGAGTGGAGCAGCGAGGGACTATCCGTGGGGAGTCTCGTCTGCATGGAAACCGGCGAGCGGTATCCGCTGGCCGCACCGCTCTGGCGCAGCAGCAGCGGCGGGCTGCTGGACGTGGAGTTCGAGGCACGCCTGGCGCCGGCGCGGATTGCCGGTCGCCCGGCGAGCCTGTGGCGCTACCGCGAAGCCCTGCCGATCACGCGCGACGACGCCATGGTCTCCTTCGGCGAAGGCATGACGCCGCTGGTGCCCACGCTCTTCGCCGGCCGGAAGGTCTACTTCAAGCTCGAGTACCTCTTCCCCACCGGCTCCTACAAGGACCGCGGTGCCACCGTCCTGCTCAGCAAGGTGAGGGAGCTGGGCGTCGAGCGCATCGTCGAGGACTCGTCCGGCAACGCCGGGGCGGCCATCGCCTGCTACGCGGCCCGCGCGGGCATTGCGTGCGATATCTACGTCCCGGCCGGCACCTCCGCGGCCAAGCTGACGCAGATCGAGCTGTTTGGCGCGCGCCTGCATCAGGTGCCCGGCACCCGGGCCGATGCCGCCCGCGCCGCCTTCGAGGCTGCTCAGACCACCTACTACGCCAGCCACTGCTGGAACCCCTTCTTCTTCCAGGGGACCAAGACCTTCGCGTTCGAGGTCGTCGAGCAGCTCGGCTGGACCGCGCCCGACGCCATCATCATCCCCACCGGCAACGGCACGCTGCTTTATGGGACGTGGCTGGGTTTGCGGGAGTTGCGCGACGCCGGGATCATCGACCGCCTGCCGAAGCTCATCGCGGTGCAGGCCGAGCACTGTGCCCCGCTGTACGAGGCCTGGCGCGCCGGTCGGACCGACATCGGGCCGGTGGCAGCGCGGGACACCGTGGCCGAGGGGATTGCGATTGCCGCGCCGGTCCGCGCCCGGCAATGCCTGCAAGCCGTGCGCGAGACGGAGGGTCGGTTCATCGTGGTGAGTGAAGGCGAGATCCGCCACGCCCTGCGGGAAATGCTCACCCAGGGCTTCTTCATCGAGCCGACCGCAGCCGCGGCCGTGGCCGGACTGCTCAAGTACAACGCCCCGAACGCGCGGATCGTGGTGCCCCTCACCGGTCACGGCCTGAAAGCCGCCGACAAGCTGGCACGCCTTGCTGCCGACTAGTGCTCACTCGCCGTTGTACGTGTCCTATTAGTGACGTTGGGCAGCGCCCGAAGTACTCTCCCGAACAGAAACTCCAGGACCGCGTGGGAAGATCGCAGGTGGTGCCATTCGATCGGGGTTCCCTCGCGTGCTCAACAGCGCGGGCACGCGGCAACCGCAGACCCGTGGGCATCAGGGCTCCGCACTGCGCGCCGGAGACTCCGACGTGCTCGAGTCGAGGGGGATCAACTCGCCCTGCCGGTAGACGCTCAGTTGGCCGCTGCGCTCATCCAGCATCTGGTCCTCGTCCGCCAGTCCGAGACTGCGGTAAGTAAACACCTCGGCAGGCAGAGCCCGATTAGCGCGTGAATCCACCAGGCGCAGGGTGCGCTGGGTCGTCGTGCGTTTGCCGTCGGCGGTCATGACCGTCCTTTCGATGAAAGAAGGGAGCCACAGGTCGTCCTGACGGAGGTATGCCCAGCGCATTTGCTGACGCACGGGCCCGGTCGTTTCACGCATGACCACTTGGGTAGTGTTGAAACCGGCATCCGCCCGGAAGGTCATCTCCTGGAACAGGTAGCGTCCCGGACCGGCCTTGCCGGGCAGGACGACGCGATACTCCTGCTGGTCGCCGCTGCCTTCCTTCTCGACGCGCAGAGCCAGGCCGTCGATCTCCAGCCGCCCGTTCAGCTCGACAAACTCGGCGGTCATCTGCAGGTTCTCCCACGTGGGGCGACCGTAGCCGCGCGGAAACTCTCGCGGGTCCACCACGATGCCCCACTCCTGCCGGGCGACCTCTTCGCGGGCACCCAGATACGCCAGGCGACGCCCAGGTCCCTCCGCCGCCGCCACGCGCACGTTGGACGAGAACTGCAGACTGAACTCCGGTGTCACTATGGTGGTCTGGATGAACGGAATGAGCGTAACGTCGAGGCGTTGGCCGCTGTCCAGACCCACCAGGCACACGTCAGTTGACTCGAAACGGGAGAGGAGAAGGTCCCGGGCGCAATCCACAGCGAAAGTCACCCGGGCATGATTGAGCTTCTTGAACTCTGCGGGACGGTCAGTGAGATTGGGTGCATGGTCGTCCAGAAAGCGCGTGGCGCGCTCGCCGAAGTAGAACTCGACGTCGTCGACCTCGAAGACACCCTCCCAGGTGCGCAGCCCGTCAAACGTCTTCCGGCTCTCGGCGGCCAGCATGCGCAGCACGCCGGGCTGCTCCGCGGGGGGGACGCACTCCACCGCGCCCGCCGCACCCGTGGTACCCAGAAGCAAACATGCCCCCGTTACCGTAATCAGTACACTCTCCGGCCGCCGAAGGAATACTCTGGCGCTCATGATTCGCTCCTCGGTCCAGATCAAGGTTCCTCCTGCTCGTCACAGTCGCAGCGTGAGTCGTGCCAACACTCGACGTTGGTGTGTGCCCAGACCGTAACGGGTCCCACCGGGACGCACGTCTGGCACAGCAGCGGAACGGGAACCCCCACGCACGCAACGCCGTTGCTGCACATAGTCCAAGAAGTCCATGGGCCCTCAGCGCATGCCTGTGTTCGGTAGCATTCGACGTCGCCCGTGGTCCGAAAGGCCAGTCCAGAACACTCCGACCACACCACGTGCGTCATGATGGGCCCTCCGGGCGCGGGGTACGTCTTGGAAGTCACGTCGCCGCACGTGCTGCTGCCCCAGTCGTCGCAAGCGGGGCAAGGCACGTTCGTACCGTAGCAACCGCTGTAAGTCTCGCAGGCGAAGTCACACACGACTTCTCGGACGGTAGGCGGACCCGGCGTGCCCGGAACTTGCGGCGATTCACTACCCGTACCTGCCACGGGTTCTGTTGAGGGAGGCGAAAGCGCGACCGGCGGCCCGGCTGCCGATACCATCAGCATTACGATGGCGCCGAACGTAAGTGAGAGACAGCCCCACGTCGACAACGCCCCTCGACGACAGGCGAGCATGACTTGACCTCCCGCGCGGCCGTGGATTTGTGTAGGACCGCCTCCGTCCTAACGCAACCCGTTGATTCCGGTCCGAGACGAAGAACGTGTCCGCGCGACCTCAATACCCAGCGACGCGCCACCACGCTCAAAGCGTACACCAACGCCTCGGGGCAGAGAACCAAAGAAAAAAGAGAGTGGGGGGGAGAGGAAAGCGAAAGCAAGCAGGACCGAAACAGCGTACGCTGCATGTACCCAGAGGGTGGGCGTGTCCAGCTCGGGGGGCGCCTGACGTGTCCGCCGAGCGGGGCGAGCTGAGTAGGCGGCAAGGGCGGGGCGGGACTACGCTCACCCTCTCAGGGGCCTGCCTGCTGGCTGGTGAAACCGTAACGTTCTTCGAGGGCCGGCTTGTCGGCGGGCTGCTTGGCCTTCTGGGCGGCCTTCTGCTTTGCTTCCGGCCCGGAGTCACCGCCGGTATACTGGGCCACGACGACGACGCCCACGATTACCAACGCCAGCACGATCAGCCACTTCAGCGCGCTCATAGGTCACTCTCCCGCCGGCAGCGGTCTCCGGCCGGCGGCATTGTAGAGCGCCGGCAACACGCAGGGGAAGGCCGGGCGAAACCGGCGCACACTGAGGTCGGCAGCCGTGGCGCCCAGGGCCGCTGGTCCGAAGAGCGCACCTACGCCAGCAGGTGGTTGCCCAGTACGTTGGCGACGACCCACATGCCGACCGCCACCCCCAGCAACCACAGGCAGTAACGGCGCAGGGCTACCGGGTCGGCCGCGGCGCCCCCGCCCGCGGACGTGCCTTCGGGGACCGCTGCGTCTTCATCCCTCGGTGTGCTTGCCGCCCGATGCTCCAGCCAGCGCGCCAGAAGCATCAGCACGACAATCACCCCGAACGCCACGTCCCAGCGGGTGGACCAGCCGCCGCCATGCGTGACGATGCCATAGACGGTGACCGCCAGCAACAGCGGTCCCGCCATGAACCAGAACACGCGCGCGATCAGCGCGCCGGGAGTAGAAGGTGTCAGATCGGCCGAACTGGATCGTGTCGCGGGTGCCATCGGGTGTCTCCTGCTGGTCCGCGTGCGAAACACCGCTGCCGTCCGCGCGTGCGCACGGACATCGCTTGCCAACGGCGTCTCGCCTTGCAGAACCGGAGTAAGAGCCCGCGGAATGGCGGCCCGACCACCCGCAACCCCTGCGGCCTCACCTGCAGAGCCGCACCCTTGAGTGCACAAGGTACCGCTGGAGTTTAGGCCCCCGAACGTGTCCTGTCAAGCGGAACTCCGGCGACGCTGCCTGAACGCATGGGTTGCCACCATCGCTCCGCGTGCCGTGGCGCCCCGCGACGCGCACCCCGCGTCCTCAGACCACCGTGGCCACCGCCTCGTCAAACAACTGGAGGCCCACCTCAAGCTGCGTTTCGTTGAGCACCAATGGAGGACAGAAGCGAATACAGTGCGCCCCGCAGGGAAGCACAATCAGGCCGCGCCGGAACGCCTCGGACAGAATCCGGTCCCGGAGGTGGTGGTCCAGCTTACCGGACTTGCGGTTCACCACGTCCAGCCCCCCCATCAAGCCCACCCCCCGGACACCGGCAAGGCACTTGCGCCGCCCCGCGATCTCGCCCAGCAGTGCCCGCAACCGTTCCCCGAGGCGAGCCGCATTGCCCAACCCGACGCGCTCCACGACCTCGATCGTCGCCAGCGCGGCCGCGCAACTGAGCGGGTTGCCACTGACGGTGCTCGTCAGCGCCCCCGTGGGCCAGTGGTCAACGCGTTCACCGGCGATCACCGCGCCCAGCGGCAGCCCCCCCGCCAACCCGGCGCCGAGCAGCACCATATCGGGCGTTACCCCGGAGTGCTGAATCGCAAACCACTGCCCCGAACGTCCCATACCCGTGTGGATCTCATCCGCCACGAGCAGCATCCCATGCCGATCACACAGCGCGCGCAGACGAGTGAAGAACGCCGGCGCCGGCACCACGTAGCCGGCCGTCGCCAGCACCGGCTCGACGAACACGGCCGCCACTTCCGCCGCGTCCACCCGCTGCCGGCGCAGCTCCGACTCCAACGCCTCGGGCTCGTCGTAAGGCACATGGGCCACCATCGGCACCAGCGGCTCAAAGCCCGACGCCGGTCGCCCTTCGCTGCGCGGCGGCTGCCCCCCCGCGGCGACGTGCCACGTCAGTGATAGCGCCCCCATCGAACGCCCGTGGAACGCGCCGTGAAAAGCCACCACCCACTGCCGACCCGTGTGGTAACGCGCCAGCTTGAACGCTGCCTCGACCGCTTCCGCCCCACTGGTCGTCAGCAACACGCGCCGGGGCCCGTGCCCGGGGGCAAGCTGAGCCAGCTTCTCCATCAACGCCACCATCGCTTCGTGATAGAAGTCGTTGCTGCCGACGTGCAACAGCTTCGCCGCTTGCTGCTGCACGGCGACCGTGACCTTCGGATGGCAATGCCCGGCCACGCTCAGCGCGGTACCCGCCGCGAAGTCCAGATAACGGTTGCCGTCCACGTCCTGGACCACGGACCCGGCCGCCCGCTCCACCACCAGCGGATACACCCGCAGGTAATTCGGAGCGCTGGCGACCCGATCCCGCGCCATGACCGCCCGGGCATGGGGTCCCGGCGGCGCGACCTCGATCCACGGTGCTGGACCGATCCAACTGCCTTCCTGCTTGAGCTGTGCTTCGAGACGTTCCCGGTTTACGGACAACATGCTGCGTATTCTCCCCCCCGCCGGCCCCCCCTGCCACCCCCACGCCTCGGGCGATCGGCCCCGAACTCGCTCGTCTTCCCCCCGCACCGGCGAAACTGATGCCCGAAGCAGGGTGGCATGGTCAAGCGCGGGTGGCATGGCCAAGCGCAGCGCCGCCATGCCCACCCCCGGCCAAGCACCGTTGCGTGTCGCCCCGCCTGCCGGCGCCCGCGGTTTGGGCACACCGCCCCACGGCCGCTCTCGGCGGCGGCACGATTCAACTGGCTGACCTGCGGCAGAATGCGTGCCAGAGCCGGCCAGCTCGCACCTCCCGTGCGCCGTTGACCTCCCGCGCTTCCCAGCTACCATCCGCCATCATGGTAATTCGCTTTCCCTGCGGGGCCTGTGGCCAGCCGATCGAGGTGGACGACGAGTGGGCGCAGAAGCCGGTGGGCTGTCCCTATTGCCGCAAGACGGTGACGGCCCCGGCCGCCTCCACTTTCGAGGTGGGCACGGCCGTGCCGATGGCCCGCCCCGCCAGCGAGCCGCCCGCGATGGGTACCTTTGGGCCGACCAGCGCACCCGCCTGGGGTGCGCCGATGCCGCTCACCGCTCTCGCGCCTGCCTCGGCCAACACCATCGCCGTCGTGGCGTTGATTCTGGCGTGCACGGCGTTGTCGCTGCTGGTGCTCGGCGGCTTTCTCGCCCTGCCGCACGCGGCTGAGCTTCAGGCCCATCAGGAGCGGGCCCAGGAAGTCGGCGTGGTTAAGGCTTCCATGGAACTGGTGGACGAAGGCAGCGGCCGGCCGCCCGGTTGGCTGATCCTCCTATCCCTCACGCAGTTGGCGGCCATCCTCAGCGGCCTGGCCGCCGTGATCTGCGCCGCGCTGGGCCTGCGTCGGCTGCCGAGGCGGGGCTACGCCGTGGCCGGCCTGGCCCTGGGGAGCATCCCGATCATCATGCTCTGCGCCGGGCTCCTGACGGGCTGAGTGGCCCCACATCACAGGGAAACCGACCAACGGCGTGGGGTGGCATGGTCAAAGTCCCGGCGCGTCAGGACCATGCCTTCTCCCGTGCCCGAAGCTCTCCCCTGGGCCAGCATGCCGGCGCCTTCGGCTTGGGCATGCCACCCGACTGGGCTGGGGCATGCGACCCGGCCGGTTTCCCATTGGTGTGGACCTCTTTACCGCACGTTGAAGTACTTCGCCTGCCGGTGGTGCACGATCAGCGCCGTCGTCGTTTGTTCGGGCTCGAGCTGGAACGTCTCGGTGAGTGTGACGCCGATGCGCTGGGGCTCCAGTAACGGCCAGAGCTTCACCTGGTCCTCCAGCCGCGGACACGCCGGGTAGCCGAAGCTGTACCGGGAGCCCTGGTAACGCTGCTTGAACAGCTCCTGCTTGTCCCGCGCGTCATTGCCCGCAATGTCCCACTCCACGCGAATCTGCTTGTGCACGTACTCCGCCAGGGCCTCCGTGATCTCCACGCCCAGCCCATGCAGGTGCAGGTAATCTTGATAGCGGTCGGCGCGGAGCCACTCCTGCGCGACCTCGCTGACACGCCGCCCGGCCGTCACGATCGAAAACGCCGCTACGTCTATCGTGCCGCTTCCCACCGGGTGGAAGAAGTCGCTCAGACACCAGTACGGCGGCTTGCCCATACGTGGGAAGTCGAACGCGACGAGCACGCGGCCGCGGTCCTGCGCGTCGTAGATGAGCAGCCGGTCACCGTCCGCCTGCGCCGGCCAGAAACCGTAAATGGCCTGCAAGCGCAGAGTGTCCTCCCGCGCGCACGTCTCCAGCAACCGGCGCAGGATCGGGCGGACCTCAGCGTTGACGTAGCGCGCGAAGTCCGCGCTGCTGCGCCCGCCCTTGCGATACCCCCACTGCACCTGAAACAGCATGTTCTCATTGAGCAGCGCGGCCGCTGCCTGCGGCTCGATCCGCTCGATCACCCGCGCGCCCCAGAACGGCGGCTCCGGCACGGGCTCGTCGCGGCTGATGTCCGATTGCGGGGCCACGCAGGAGACCGCCCCCGCGCTGGCCACCGGCGCCGGCGGCGAAACCGGGCGCGCCGGGCGTTCAGCTCCGCCGGCGTCCGGCGCCGCTGCCACCTGCGCTTGGGCATGAAGGCTGCCGCCGGCTGCGCGTGCCCCGGCCGCCGCTTCAGCCCCGACCTCGATCGCCACCGGCACCGATTCCACGCGCGCCATGCCCATGGCCGCCGCCGGGCGTGCCGCCTTCTCCACAGCGAACTGCTGCATGAGCTGCAAACCGGCGAACGCATCCTTGGCATAGTACAGCGGACCCCGGTACAGGCTCCGCAGGTCCTCCTCGACGTACTTGCGCGTCAGCGCCGCGCCCCCCAGAATCACCGGCGGCGTCAGGCCCCGCTCGTTCAGGGCCAGCAGGTTGTCCCGCATCACCAGCGTCGACTTGACCAGCAGGCCGGACATGCCCAGCGCGTCCGCCCCCTGCTTCTCGAACGCGTCGATCATGGCGCTGATCGGTTGCTTGATGCCCAGGTTGTGCACGGTGTAGCCGTTGTTGCTCAGGATGATATCGACGAGGTTCTTGCCGATGTCGTGCACGTCGCCCGCCACCGTCGCCAGCACCAGCGTGCCCCGGCTGCCGGGCTGCTCCGCCTGGTCAAGGTAGTCCTCCAGATACCGCACGGCCGCCTTCATCGTCTCCGCCGATTGCAGGACGAACGGCAACTGCATCTGCCCCGCCCCGAACAAATCGCCCACCGTCTTCATGCCGTCCAGCAGAATCTCGTTGATGATGTCCAGCGGCCGATACGTGAGCAGGGCCTCCTCCAGGTCCTCTTCCAGCCCGGCCCGGTCGCCGTCGATGATACGCCGCTTGAGACGCTCCTCCACCTGTGCCGGGCGCGGGACCGTCCGCGGCGCTGCCGCCGATTCCTCCGCCGCCAGGTTGAGCAGCGTCGTCAACGGGTCATAGCCCTCCCGCCGACGGTCCAGCAGCAGGTCCTCCGCCAGGCGCCGCTGGCGCTCCTCGACCTTGAACAACGGCACGATCCCCGAAGCGTGCAGAATGGCTGCGTCCAGCCCCCGCGCCCGGGCGTGGTGCAGAAACACGCTGTTGAGCACGCGCCGCACCGCCGGCTTGACGCCGAAGCTGACGTTGCTGACCCCCAGCAGCGTGTACGAACCGGGGCATTGCTCCTTGATCAGCGGCAACGCGTCGAGCGTCTCCGCGGCCAGCCGCCGGTCCTCGGAATTGCCCGTGCAGACCGTGAAGGTCAGGGCATCGAAGATAAGGTCCTCCGGCCGCACGCCGTGCCGCCGCGTCGCCAACTCATAGATGCGCCGGGCAATGGCGATCTTGCGGGCACACGTGCGGGCCATGCCTTCCTCGTCGATGGTGAGCGCGATCAGGGCGGCCCCGTGCCGCTTGGCGAGCCGGCAGACTTGGTTCAGCTTCTCCTCGCCGCCTTCCAGGTTGATCGAGTTGATGATGCACTTGCCGCCGGTGAGCTTGAGGGCAGCCTCGATGACCTCCGCTTCGGTGCTGTCGATCACCAGCGGCGCGGGCACGTCCGTGACGAACCGACGCACGACGGCCGACATGTCCCGCACTTCGTCACAGCCCACCCGGGCCGTGCACACGTCGAGCAGGTGGCTCCCCTCGTGGACCTGCTCGCGCGCCATGGCCACCATGCCGTCCAGGTCGCCCGCCGCCAGCAGTTCACGAAAGCGCTTCGAGCCGTTCGCGTTCGTCCGCTCGCCGATAGCCAGGCAGTCGGTGTCCTGGCGAATCGGCACCGCGTGATAGAGGCTGCTCACCGACGGTTCACCGACCAATTGCCGCACCCGCGGCGCGCGCTCCCCGATCGCTCGCACCACGGCCGCCAGGTGCGCCGGCGTCGTGCCGCAGCAGCCGCCCACAAAGTTGACTCCATCGACCTCCGCGAACTCGGTCAGCCAGCGGGCCAGCTCGGCCGGCGTGAGCGGGTAGCGCGCCTGGCCGTCCACCAGTTGCGGCAGGCCGGCGTTGGGCTGCACGATGAGCAGCCGCTCACTGTGCCCGCTCAAGTAACGCACGTGTTCGCTCATCTCCTGCGGACCCGTGGCGCAGTTCAGCCCGACGCCGACGACCTGCTCATAGGCCTCAAGCGCCACCAGGGCGGCCGCCAGCTCCGTGCCCACCAGCATCGTGCCGGTGCTTTCGATCGTCACCGTGCAGAAGATGGGCGCGGCATACCCGGTGGCCGTCATCGCGTCGGTGGCGCCGACGACGGCCGCCTTGGTTTGCAGAATGTCCTGACACGTCTCGATGAGCAGCGCCTCGACGCCCCCCTCCAGCAGGCCGGCCGCCTGCTGCCGGTAGCTCTCGACGAGCTCGTCCCACGTGATCTGCCCCAGGCTGGGCAGCCGCGTGCCGGGGCCCATCGAGCCCAGTACGAAGCGCGGCTTGTCCGGACGGGCGAAGTCCGCGCACGCCTCCCGGGCGATGCCGGCCGCCCGGCAGTTCAGCTCCCGCGTGCGCTCCGCCAGGCCGAACTCGCCCAGCACGATCCGATTGGCGCCGAACGTGTTGGTCAGCACGCCATCGCAGCCCACCGCCAGGAACGCCCGATGGATGTCGCCGATCACATCCGGACGCGTCTCCACCAGGATCTCGTTGCAGTTGTCGTGGCCGTCGTAGTCCGCCGCACGCAGGTTGCGCGCGTGGATGTTCGTGCCCATCGCACCATCGAGCACGAGCACGCGTTGCCGCGCGGCCGCCAGGATGGGAAACGTACTCATGATCCGTGACCTGCCCCCGACCCTGCCGGTACGTTGAAGACGTAGCGTCGGCCCCCGCGGCCGACGGGCTCCAAGGCGCCGGCTCTCCGGGCGCCAACCGCAGTCCGACGCTCCTGCAACCGGCTGTCACCGCAAGTATCGGCACGAACGCCCGACCCGGCTTGCCCAACGTGCCGCCCCGGTCACTCTACTCGGCAGGGGGGCGATAACGCAACGCAGCGACGGCGACGATGGCACTCTCGGGTTCCGTGTCGCAGTCCTGGGCAGCCGCGCCGCGCCTGAGTCCTGCGGGAATCCGCGCGGGCGCAAGCCCGCGGCGCGCTACGCGACAACGCACAACGCTCGAGGGAAGGCAGGAGGGGTGGACGGTGGACGAGGGTTGCGGGTTGGGCGCACGGGGAGCCGCGCTGACCGCCGCGGCCTACGACTCTGACGCGCTGTTGGTCTCGAGCTCCAGCACCCGGTGCACCAGACGCCGATGCGCGCCGACCAGGTCACGACACACCAGCTCCGTACGCTTGTTGAGCAGCCGCCGGTCCTGCACGAGTTGCCGCACCAGACGACGCAGCCCACGATAGCGCTGTTGCTCTCGCCGGGCGGCCGCATACGCATCCAGCACGCGCTCGGCTGAATCCAGGAAGTGAATCATGCGAAACGGCTTGGGAAACACGTCGCACACGCCGGCCCGCAACGCCCGCAGCAGTTCCACCCGCGTGGGCGCATCCGCCAGCAGCATCACCGGACGCTGACTCAACTCGCCCAGCTTGCGCGTCAGCGAAATCCCGTTGCCGTCCTCTAGGCTCAGCTCGGCAACCACCAGGTCGTGCGGGTCCACCATCTCGATGTCCAGACAATCCTCGGCCGTCGCGACGCAGGTCACCTGGGCGTTGAAACGCCCCACCAACGCCGCCACCAGCATCTCCATGATGTCCGGGTCCGGCTCGACCACCAGAATGCGATAGGAGCTGCGGGCCATCCGTGTTCCTCTCCCTGGCACCACTCAAACCGGTACGCATTGGGGCGGCACGCCCAAGCCGCAGGCGCTGGCTTGCGGCCCCGGCGCGGCGCCGGCCTCCGGCAGGGCACGGAGCTTCACCCGTCCCCGCCGCTTCGCCGGTCGCGGGACACTGCCCACACCGGAACAGTGATTGTGGTGTCAGGTGGTGGCACTAAACGACGAGTTGCCTACGACGGACGGGCCGGAAGCTCGATGAGCACCCGCGTACCCCGACCCGGCGCGGAATCCAGCACCAGCCGCCCGCCGTTGACTTCCGCCAGCCGGCACGCCCGCGAGAGCCCCAAGCCGCGCCCCCGCCCTGCCGGACGACTGGAGAAGAACGGGTCCACCGCGTGCTGCAACACGTACGCCTCCATGCCGCACCCATTGTCCTCCACCACAATCCGCGCAGTGTCATCGGAAAGGAGGGAAACCGAGTTGACTTGTACTTGTCCGCTTTGCTCCGCCACGGCATGCAACGCGTTGGCCAGCAACGCGTTGAGAATCTCCTGCAACTGATCCGCATCCGCGTAGACCGTCGCTTCGCCGTCCGCGAGCTGCCAGGTAAGCTGCCCGGCGCCGGCGCCGCCCTGCGTGTACCAGCGTTGACAACGGCACGGCAACAGCTCACCCAGACGCTGCACCACGGGCTGCGGTGCCCGCGGCTTGGCGAACTGCATCAGCTCGCTGACGATCTGCGAGGCCGCGTGCGCCCGCTCCACGATCGTCTGCAACGCCCGCGTCTGCTTCTCATCGCGGCACTCGCTCAGCAGAAGCTGTGCCCGACCCGAGATCACCGCCAGCGGGTTGTTCAGCTCGTGGGCCGCGCCCGCCGCCATCTCCGCGATCATCGCTACGCTCTGCTGCCGCACGCGCAGCTCCTGCGCCGGCAGCCACCGACGCTCCGCCGCCAGCACCCTCTCGCTCACCTCGCCCGCCTCGTCTCGCGCCCGGACGCCGGTCAGCAGCAGCCCCAGCAGATTCCCCAAGCCCGCCGCCGCGGCGCTACCCAACATCCGCGCCGACAACCCCTGCTCGCCGCCGACCCACAGCACCGCGCCGCTGATGCGATCCATGTGCCGGATCGGAAACAGCCCCGGCGAGTGGGGCGGTTCAACGCCGGTACACCAACGCCAAGTATCCCGCGCCGCCGATGCCCCGCCCCCATCGTGGCCGGTACGCGTTGCCAGTACCGCCAGCAGCCGGGCGCGGGCGTCCTCCCCTACCGGCACTTCGCGCACGCGTCCCCCTGGCGCCTCCGCGCTGGCATAGGCGGTTAACAGCACTGCTGCGTCCGGGTGACTCCAGTACACGACCGCCGTCTCGCAAGCCGTTAGCACTCGACGCAGCACCGCGGCCGCCGTGCCTAACGCCACGTGCGTCGAGCCCAACCCCTCGGGGAACTGAGCGAAAGCCTCCAGTGCCTGGGCCAGCACGGAACCACCCCCGTCGGCGACACTCCAGTCCGCCACGTTCAGGGGCTGATTGGCCGCACCCCACTGAGGGCGGACCCCAACCGACCCGCGGGGTGCCAACGCATCTAAACCCAGAATCTCCTCGGCCGCCGTCACCCAGCCCGGCAGGCTGTCGCTTACCTGCGCCGCCAGGTCGGCGGATAGGTCCAATCCCGCCCACCAATCGGCCTCGCCGACCGACGCTTGCTGTCCCCGTGAAACAAAGCCCAGTCGGTTGGCCAACCGGTTCGCCGCCCGTACCGCCAGTACCACGCCTGGATTCTCGGCCAACGCGCGGATCACCTCTGGGGACTGGTGGTGCAATCGGATCGCCTCCGCCATGGGCGCGGGCAGCCCCCACTGGCAGGCCGCTTCGAAGCCGACGGCCGCATGATCACTCCCCAGCACACGCTGTTCTGTGGTAACGGAACCCTCGCTGCTGTAGTGTAATATCGCGGATACGCGCTTGGCGGCCTTCGGGCAGCAGATGGCCAGAAGCGCCTTGCCAATGTCATGCAGGAACCCGCAGATGAAGGCGGCGGCATCCCGGGCTTCGCCGGTCGCAAGGCGAAGCTGCCACGCTGCGCAGGCTACGGCCGCATAATGCCGCAGATAGGGCTGCGCATCAAAACCGCCTTCCGGCTCCCAGGTCTGTTGCTTCAGCCAGCTTGTGACAAGATGGGCTACAGCGAGGTCTCTTATTAGCACCGCCGGGGCTGCATGGAACACGGAAGAAGGCCCCAGACCGTCGACGCGCGCCTCCAGCAAGGCAAGTCCTGGGTCGGTGCGCAGCATGCGTCGCAGCGCCTCCGCACCCCCGGCTTCGTCTGGCTCCCAGCGCAACAGGTCTCGGGCAAGGCGGGGCAGAGCTGCCAAGGCTGCGCATTCCTCCAGCAGTTGCGCGGCAACCCGCCCCGCCGGGGCGGCGTCTGACGCAGTCACGGTGCCGCCATGCATCGTCGGCAACGCCCCCTCCACCCGGAGGTGTCTGCGACCCCGCCTCCAGCCGGGCTAGGCGACCTGCACAGCCTGGGCGACCCGGTCAATGACCGCCAGAATGTCAAACGGCTTCCGGATGAAGTCATTCGCACCAGCTTCCATGAGCTGCTTGACCTCATCCGGATCCGCGACGCCGCTGATAATGATGATGTGAATGTGCTCGTAGGCGGCGTTCGCCCGGATCGTTCGACACACGGCCACGCCATTGATGTCCGGAAGTTTAAAGTCAAGAAGGATTATATCAGGCCGAAATTGCTCAGTGGCGATGCCGGCCTCATAGCCCGTGGTGGCCGTCCGGATCTCAAACCGGCCGTCCCGCTCGAGCAACTCCTTCAACATGTCCACGATCGCTTCGTCATCATCAACGACAAGCACACGCTTCTTACCACTCTGAAGCTGGTCCGGCGGGATCCCGTGGGACTTCATGAAGCCGATCAGCCCGTCGCGCGTGATTCGGCGGAACCTGGACCCCGGCACCCGGAAGCCCTTGAGCCGCCCATTGTCAAAGTTGCGAATCACGGTCTGTTGGCTGATCTTGCAGATACGGGCCACCTCGCCGGTGGTAAAAACCGTCTTGTTTGCCAATGATGTGGTTCGCGCCATGCCACACCCCCTCAAAAAGGAAAGCCTCCATGCCCTGCGCACTACGCAGGTTGCGCATACCTCCCAATTTCCCCCTACGTTACCGGATGTATGGGGTCGGGGTCAAGCGGTCAGTTTGGAAACAGTGGGATTTCCAGCCATGGCAAGTGAGCTAATGGGGGCTGACGCCCTGGGGGGGCTCGCTACGCTCGGTATGCCCGCAGGATCGGGGGCGGAGGACTTTGAGCGGTGAGGCTGCAGGGCGGGCAGCCTCCGAGGTGACGTTGGCGCAAGGACTTACGGTGGGGTCAGCCGGCACGGCGGGCGGTGCGGCGGCCCGTCAGGTAAACCCAGAGGACGGTGATGTCGGCCGGGCTGATGCCGCTGATGCGAGCAGCCTGGCCCAACGTGGCGGGGGTAAGCCGGGTGAGGCGTTCCCGGGCTTCGGTACGCAGCTCCGCCATCGCGGCGAAGTCGGTTTCCGGCGGGATGCGCATGCCTTCGAGGCGGCGGAAGCGGTCAATCTCACGCTGCTGTCGCACGACGTAGCCCTCGTACTTGGCCGTCGTCAGTAGTTCCCAGAGGTCGTCGGTGCCGAACGGGCCCTGCCGGGTGCCGTCCAGCGCATCGGCGACCTGGGCTAGCCCAACTTCCGGGCGGCGCAACCAGGAGCGAATCGGCACGCCGTCGAAGGTCCCGGTTTGCGTCAGGGCGTGCAGGCGGGCGACGGCCGAGGCCTTGCGCTCAAAGCGTGCCCAGCGCGCGTCATCGACCAGACCGAGCCGCCTGCTCACGGGCGTGAGCCGCGTGTCGGCGTTATCGCTGCGCAGGTGCAGGCGGTACTCGGCCCGCGAGGTGAACATGCGATACGGCTCGACCGGCGGGCGCGTGATGAGGTCGTCGATCATGACACCGATGTAGGCCTCGTCCCGCCCGAGCAGGAGCGGCTCGGCGCAGCGCAAGTGTTGCACGGCGTTGATGCCTGCGACGAGGCCCTGGCCGGCCGCCTCCTCGTAGCCGCTGGTACCGTTGATCTGCCCCGCGAGGAACAGCCCGCCGACGCGTTTCGTCTCCAGCGTCGGCCGGATCTGGTGCGTGGGGACGAAGTCATACTCGACGGCGTAGCCGTATTGCAGAATCCGGGCATGATGCAGGCCGGGGATGGCGTGCACCATGGCCTCCTGCACGTCCGTGGGTAGCGACGTGCTGATCCCGTTGCAGTAAATGCGCTCGTGATCGTAGCCTTCCGGTTCGAGGAAGACCTGATGCCGCGGCTTGTCGGCGAAGCGAACGATCTTGTCCTCGATGCTAGGGCAGTAGCGTGGTCCCACGGAGCGAATCTGCCCGGTGTAGAGCGGGGCACGGTGCAGGTTGGCGCGAATGTGCTCGTGGGCGACCGGGTTGGTGTACGTCACCCAGCAGTTCACCTGCGGCTGGAAGATGCCGTCGGTCAGATAGGAAAACGGCACCGGCACCGGGTCGGGCTCCTGCACTTCGCAGGCGTCGTAGTCCACCGTGTCACGGTGGACGCGCGGCGGTGTGCCGGTCTTGAGCCGGCCCAGTTCGAGGCCCAGCGCTCGCAGCGACACGCTAAGCGCGTCAGCGCTGGGCTCGCCGATGCGGCCGCCGACGGTGGTGGCGGGGCCGGTGTGCAGCAGCCCGCGGAGGAAGGTGCCCGTCGTCAGCACCACGGCCTCGGCGCGGAGCGTGCGCCCGTCCTGGAGCGCCACACCGGTCACACGGGTCTTGCCAGGATGATCGGCAGCGGGCGTCGTCAGGATGGCATCGATGATGCCTTCGACGACCACGAGGTTGGGTGTGACCGCGAGCATCTGCTGGACCACACCGGGATACCCATCGCGGTCGGCCTGGGCCCGCGGTGCCCAGACGGCCGGCCCCTTGGCGCGGTTGAGCAGGCGGAACTGGATGCCCGCGCGGTCGGCGGCGAGGCCCATCATTCCGCCCAGCGCGTCCACTTCGCGTACGATCTGGCCCTTGCCGAGCCCGCCGATGGCGGGGTTGCAGGACATGCGGCCAATCGCGGGGATGCTCATGGTGACCAGGGCCGTCCGGGCACCGAGGCGCGCGGCCGCCCAGGCCGCCTCCGCCCCGGCATGCCCCCCGCCAATCACGATGATGTCGAATGTAGGCGTCACCAGCCGCTGCCCCGTTACGGAGCCTCACAGCTCCGAACCTCGGCGCACCAAACGTCGGCGTTGCAGACCCCAGCGATTCAGACCTCAGCCCTCCAGACCTCGGCGCGGCACCCATGACCCCTCTCCCCTCGGGGGAGAGGGTAGGGTGAGGGGAAACGCCGCCGCGACCCGACCCACCCCCCGCATCACTCGTTGAGGGCAGGGAGTCGCGTCGCGCGCCGCCTGCGCCGGGCTGGCATTGTTCAAGCCCGCGGGCTAAGTTGCAAGCGCAATGCCAAGGGCGGCTACCGGCTGCGGCGGGTACAGTGATCTGATGCTCCGGCTTGTGGACCTGGGCAGCAGTCGTTCGCCCTCCGGGCGCGGGGGGTTTCGCACCGCCCAGCTGACAGAGAGTGCTGATGCTCAGCTCGGAGAATACTGGTGCTTCGCCCGGAGAGCACCAGTGCTTCGCCCGGCGGGGCGCGTGGTTGTTGCCAGGGATTTCGAGTCCCTGGCGGGCGAACCCGGACTCTCTTCTTCTTCCTTTCCGCCCGGAGGGCGGGCGACAGTGGCGAGGAATCTCCGGGCGTCTGGCAGGCAAGCCCATCGTCTCACTGTTCCGTACCCTCCCGAAAGGTGCGAGATGGTGGCCAGAGACTTCGGGGTTTTGCCAGACGAAGCGGTAGTCTCTCTCCTGGTCCGCGACTGGTGAAGCCAATGAAGCGTTCGGCAGCATCGACAGCTCGCGGCCTGCCCCCTCACCCCGACCCTCTCCCCCGAGGGGGAGAGGGGGAGGACGCGGACATCGTGAGGAAGCGCAACGCAGCGTTCAGCCTGGTCGAGTTGCTGGTCGTCATTGCGATCGTGGCCTTGTTGCTCAGTGTGTTGCTGCCGGGGTTGAGCGGGGCGCGGCAGCAGGCGCGGCGGGTGGCGTGCGGCAGTCAACTTCGCCAGATCGGCACGGCCATCCACCTTTACGCGGGTGCGTGTTACGGTCGCATCCCGTGCGGTCCGGGCCCGCAGCACCCTTATGATTTCAGCGGCAACCACGTGGCCACCAATCAGATCTGGACGGCCGACGAAGACCCGCCCGGGCCGCATCCACCGGATCATTACGTCGGGCTCGGCGTGCTGCTGCGGACGGTGACGACGGAAGCGAAGCTGCTGTACTGTCCGGCCGACGACAACCTCGATATCGAAGAGGAGCTGCCCAAGCTGGGCACCGGCGCAGATGCATATTGCTCCTACCTGTACCGGCAGCTCGACCAGCTTCCGACGGACGCCGGCGCCGGGCAACTGGACCGGCTCGGCACGAACGTGATCGACGACGTGCCCGTGCCGGTCGAGGCGCTGGTATTGGACATCAACAGCCTCGGGCCCGGCGAGCTCTTCCACACGAACCACGAGGCCCGGCTCGTGAACATCCTGTTTCGCGATGGCTCGGTGCGCTGCTTCACGAACAAGGACAACGTGCTCGCGCTGGCGCGTGAGGTGTTTGCGAACCCCATGGCCATCCCGGCCGCCATCGACCAGCTTCTCACCAACGCCGACTACGCCTACCGCCACGTGCCCACGCAAGCCCCACGGCTGGCGCCGTAGGAGCGAACGGCAGCGGCGCGTCGCGTGGCGAAATCCGCACGACTTGCGTCGCGCCCGGCGGGCCGAGATCGCCACGCGTTTTTGTTGTCCGGTGGTTGCCGGTGTGATACAATGCCCTCGGCATCCGCAATGGGGGAAGGCGATGCCCAGAGTCATGTAAGGAGTAAGACCGGTGGCTACCTATCGCTATACGATTATTCTTGAACGTGAGGCGGATGGCGGATTTCACGCTTATTCCCCAGCCCTGAAGGGTTGTCATTCGCAGGGCGATTCCCTGGACGAGGCGATCGACAACATCCGCGAGGCGATCGGAGCGTACCTGGAGAGCGTCGAAGCCCACGGCGAACCCATCCCCCGAGAGGATTTGTTGATCAAGCCCGTTGAGGTTGCCCTGTGACCAAGCTCGCGCCAGTTTCCTGCGCGGAGGCTGAAGGGATGTGTGAACCATGGGCCTCATGACGCCACGTGGTTTGAAGGTTCGTCTCGAATTGCCTTGGGCGTTTGGGCTTCTTGCGCGTCTTTGGATCAAGAACGCAAAGACGGATGCGTTCCGGGTTCTCAAAACCTGCGAGGCCATTGAAGAAGCGCCCGAGGTACTCGCCCTTGTTGCGGGGTTCGTCGTTGTGGTTTGGGGTGAGCAGCTTCCTGTTTGGACCATTCCACTTGCCCTAGTGCTCGGGAGGGTGGCGGGCATCCTTCTCACGCAGCTTGGATTCATCGTGGTGGTTCGCTCGACGGGGCTGCTCTTCCTTGCCCACATCTTCAGCTACGTGTGCGGTTACGGAGTTCTCTTTGTCGCAGAGGTGCCGATTGTGGTGTACTTCCGGTCTTGGGTCGGCGCCATGTGGTGGGTTGCGGGGCTCATCCTCAGCGAGATTGTCGCCTTTTTCGTGGAGCATCCGTTTGTTTCTTGGCATAATCGGGTCATCGGTCAGCCATTCACGTCGTCGGAGATCAACTTCTTCATTGCCTACCGACTGCACGCCCAGCGACTGGGGATCAGCCAGGACCTTGACGTGAGCGACGCAGAGGTCGAGGACGGCGCATGGCGCAGCTGCCTTCTCGATTACGCGACGAAATACCCCAAGGCGGTTCTTCGGTTCCCGTCAGGGAGAGGAGTGTTGGACGCTCTGACCCCGCCGATTCTGGAGGAACAGGCTGACGCTTTGTTCAAACGTTGCATGAGTGGTTTGGGTGGGCGCGAGAACCCGCCCCCGAGATAACGCTATTTCAAGGAGTATACTCGATGTCTGTGTCTACGCCGCAGCCGCTCGCTGTGCGCCAACGCGCTGGACAGTGGGAGGTGCTCATCGCCAACGAGAACAGGTGGTTCCCGTGCGAAGCCGAACGCGACGCGCGGACAATCGCGCACATGCCCGTTTTTGAATACGAAGCCCTGGAGAGAATGCGTCCCGGCGCGGAATTCGCCGCCGAGCTTGATGAGCTCGCGGACACGCTCGAGAAATACCGCGTTGGCTTCGGCACACGCTTCTTTCGCTGGTGTGCGGATGAGGCACGCCGAAACCCCTGATCGGGCAAAGCCCGCCCTGCCTAACGTTGCCCGCAAGCCCCGGTCGGGATACAATGTGCTTGGCATTCGCAGCGGAGTGATGCGATGCCCACTGTCGCGCCTGATCTGTTAGTGGAGGGCGATGAATGAGCACCGTGGACCGGACCCCGCAGAAAGTTGTTGAAAGGATCGCGTGGCGACGGTGTTGAATTTGCGCCGAAGAGGTGGCGAGATCTGAGCGTTGACGCCTGCGTGCGCCGCGTTGCGCGTGGTTGGAGGTATTGGGATGTTCCGTATTGTCGCCGAGGGCGTGCAAGCGCTTGATTGGGCGAATGCCATCTCCGTGCTCGGGCTGTGCGCCGCACTCTTCGCCCTGATTCAGTCAAGCCGCTCGAACCGGGCGGCGAAAGAAGCGAACAGCATCAGTCGGGAGGCCAACGAACTGGCCGCGAAGGCGCTTAAGATGCAGGAGGACGAGGGTCAGGTTCGCCTTGTCGTTAAACCCGGCATGAGGTCCCTCGTCGGACAGGGCGAGGACCCGCGCCCGCGCCCCGTTGTGACCGTCATTAACCTCAGCGCATTCCCCGTGACGATCGACAGGATCCTCTGGAAGACGGGTCGTACCGAGAAGGCTTGGCTCTACTGGGAGAATCCGACCATCTGCGAACCGTTTGGCAAGCTGCCTGCGCGCCTCCCGCCGCATGAGGCACTAACCGCCGTTGGGACGCCGACAACCTTCCAGTCGCTGGATGATCTCCAGGCGATTACAGCCGCTGTCGCGGTTACATCCTGCGAAGAGCAGATTGAGGGAATGAGCCAAGAGTGGAGGGAGGACGTCGCCCGGATCGTCAGCGAGAGCACCGAGCGACGAGCCCCTCTGTTGTGAGAATAGCGGGCGAGACGCCCGCAGGACGTTTTGCACGGAGACGGACTCGATTCTCGCGTCGTCGCCTTGCTGGGCAATGCTGCGCCGCAGCCCGACCCCTATAATGTCTCACGCACTCCCCGTGGCTGGCAGCGAAACGACTGACGGAACTTGAGACGACGCGGGATTCACCCCTCACCCTGCCCTCTCCCCGAGGGGGAGAGGGGTCGCGCGGCCAGCTCTTACACTGTGGGCGCTTACGTGGCGAGCGTTTGCTTTTTGGCTTGCAGGGCGTTGAGGCGGCGGGCCATGCGGGATTCGCGGCGGGCGGCCGTGTTGCGGTGCAGGGTGCGCTTGGCGGCCGTCTGGTCCGCCTTATTGGTGACCGCGACGAGGCGCTCAGGCACCTTTTCCACGCCGCCGGTGCGCACGGCATCCATGAACTTGCGGATCTCGGTCGTCCAGTCGAACCTCCGCGGCCGATGACGCTTTCGGTTCCCAGCGAGGCGCGGCAATCGACGCGACTTTGGACTCCCGTGCCGGTGATCGGGGGTGGGGCTCGAGCGCGTCGGGTGCAGGTCCGCAGGCGGCGCGAGCACATCGATTCTGGACGGGACGCCTCCAGGGAGCTTCTCCCTGTGGAGAGCGGCCGCGCGGACGCGGGCGGCGCTTGTGCGGGCGCGAGCGGGTAGTATGCTGCCCACATGACCGACCTGCGGCATGGTATTGATCTGGTCGAGTGCGCGCGCATCGCGCGGATGCTGGCGAAGCATGGCGAGCGGTTCCTCGAGCGCGTGCTGACGCCGGCCGAGCGCGCGCAGGCCGCCCGGCACAAGGACCCGACGCAGTTCGTCGCGGGGCGTTGGGCGGCCAAGGAGGCCATCCTCAAGATGATCGGCACCGGTTGGCGCGGCCAAATCGCCTGGACGGACATGGAGGTCCTGCCCGACGCTCTCGGTCAACCACTCGTCACGCTGCACGGGGAGACGGCCGCCGTGGCCGCACGACTGGGGCTGAGCGACGTGCGTGTTTCCATCACCCACACCCGGCAGCACGCGGCTGCCGTCGCCATCGCGGTTGGGTAGCAGCCCGTATCGCCACCCCTTGGGACATGCCCACCGCTGAAGCTGGGCCCGGAGTGGGAGGGGAAATCCGCGCGGCGAAGCCCACCGGGGTGGGTCATTCCGTTCCATCCGCGTTGGTGTGGGTGTAGTCCCTCACCGCTGCGGTTCGAACCGGCGGTGCTGAGTCGCCCACGGCGGGTTGGACGGGCTGCCCCCCACATCCTCCGCAGAGCACGCCGGGCAATGCAACCCGAACGCAGCCTCGACTCCCCGCGAAGCCAAGTCTCGAAGGGGTCGGTTACCGCGGCCGGCACGGCTCGTCGCCTCGGGATTCCGCGGGGTTTGCGAAGGACCTGCCCGTGGTGGGTGGCAGGCCGCAGCCGCACCCAGAATGATGGAGAGGGCACCCACTCGAGGACGGGATGGCGCCGTGGCGCCAAGGAACCAACAACTCGCGGCAGGGTATGCTGCATTTCCTTGACTGTCTATGCAATTGCAGCAACGGAAGCAACCAGCGTGGACGCAGGCCCAGGATGCCCCGCGCCGCCTTCGGCACCACGGGGGTTATGGGAGTGTCGTGCGCATGCAGTCGCCGCTTCTGTCCGGTGGGCCTGTGGCGGGAGAGATTTGTGTATTGACAACAACAGTGCCTTCCGGTAATGTTAACGGCGCAGTTGATGGTTCCTTTGACGGCTCACGCGCATCGAGTGTCCTGTTTGCAGTGTCTACAGAGGGTTCGGAGGAAAACGAAGGGACGCGGAAAGAGGTTGCTGCGCGCAACCCCTGGAGGTCATGAGAGGATTTCACCCTCGGACGGAGGGTGGGTCTGTGCGCCCGTTGTGCATGCGCACCGACCAGCTTCTGCCCTCTCGTGCCTCATCATGGAGTGCGGGGTCTGTGTGTGCGCGCAGTGCGTGGCTGCTCTCCGCAGGGGGAGCAATGGAAAGGGAGGTTAGCATGAAGAGAATGGTACTCGTGCTCGCTTTGGCGGGCTTGCTTGCCAGCCCGGTTTGGGCTGACATTGTGGTTTCCGCGCAGCCGCTCGGCTCCACCGGCGGCACGCGGGATTGGACGTGCGAGGTGGTCTACCAGAACATGGACAACACGGGGGGATACGGGGGCCTGACGTCGCACTACGACGACTACGACTCGATCCTGCCCGGTGGTGACATCCATCTGTGCGCGGTGAAGTTCATCGGCGGCGTCTCCGAAGCGGGTGCCGCGTTGAATTTCAGCTTCTTCTATCCCGACCAGACGTTCGCTGCCGGGTTTTCTGCAACCCTACCCCAGTCCGGCAACTACATCTGGACCATCGGTCTGGGTGACTGCCCGACGGAGTTCTATGTGCCTGAGGCTGGGATCATGCAGATCAGCCGGCCCACGGGGACCACGCATACGTTCCAGTGGTTCTATGAAATCGACAGCGCCGAGATCGGGACGGAGGACATCACGCTTTACGGGCCTGACGCCACGAAGAGCTGGTGTTTCGAGCTGTCGCACTGCGTACCCGAGCCGGGCACGCTGTGCCTGCTCGCCCTCGGCGGCCTGGCGCTGCTGCGTCGTCGCTAGGATGGGATGACATCTGAAGCAAGGTTCGTTGCCGTCCGGCTCGATGCGAGCGGATGGTAGCGACGAGATCATCGCGGACGACCGCTGAGGCACGTGTTCAGCGGTCGTCCCTTTTCTTGTGGCGATTGCCCGCGACATCGTCTGTCATTGACTGAGCGTTGGCTGACGCCGGCGTCATGGGTGCCGTGCCCTCGCCCGCGCCGGGCTGGGGTCGGTATGCGACGCGAACACGGTCGCATGCACGCTGGTGACCCGTCGCGTCTGTGTTCTGCGTCCTTGGCGTTGTGGCTGCGTGCTTACCCGCGGCCGCAGTCGCGGGTAAGCACGTTCTGCGGAGCCGAGCATAGGCGCGGCTATCATCAGTCCCTTGGGTCCAGAGCACGTGTTTAGCGTCCTCGCGCGTGGTGGAGGGTCCGTATTTCCCTGCGCGAGGCCGGCATGTGTTGCATCCGCTGAGGACGGGCGGAGGGTCCCGGCGGGCTTGTCCGTCCTCCGGGCGGGCTCAGGAGAAGAGGAAGAGGAAAGAAGCGGGCGGCCTCCCAGGGACTCGAACTCCCTGGCAACCACCGTCCGCCCTCCGAGCGGAGGAGGACGTCGGTTGCTCACCCGGAAGGCGCTGGTTCTTTGCCCGCAGCGCGTTGGTTCCAGGCCGCGGGGATACTCGCGTCTTCGCCCCGGGGCCGCACGAACGTGCCAGGGCCTTGCAGGCCCTGGACTGGTGTTTGGCCATTTGGATGACCTGCGACAGTGTGGCTGGCGAACGCGGTGCCGTCAATTGTCAGCCGGCGGCGTAGAGCAGGGCGGAGACCGCCGGCAGTTCGGAAGACGGGCACTTCG
>Ga0116142_10000046_pt1 | contig 146372 bp, 152 predicted proteins | sample AD_UKC033_MetaG_FD_89785 | JGI IMG/M metagenome (GOLD analysis project Ga0116142, IMG submission 89785) | Active sludge microbial communities of municipal wastewater-treating anaerobic digesters from USA - AD_UKC033_MetaG | ecosystem: Engineered > Bioreactor > Anaerobic > Digestate | place... | reverse complement strand
AAGGGGATTGAAATTATTTCCCCTTTCTTATATGGTCCATAGGCCCTCATATCCTCTCCTATGAACTCTGGTACATCTTGTGAGAGCTTTACCTCCTTAAAAACCTTTTCCCTTCTTTCTTTACGGGAAATATCCACATTAAGAATATTGCTCTTATATTCATTAAGAAGAACTTGGATTGTCTCAGAAATTCTAATTTCTAGCTCGTTATCTAATCCTACATCTTCAAGGGATTTCTCAACTATGGATCTAAATCTTTTCCTACAAAAAGTTTCAAATTGTATTTTTGTATATTCACTTTTAGATTTATTTATTTTCCCTTCAAGTGAATCTTCATCATAAGATTTACTTAACAAATCAATAATATCTTTGTTATCTTCAGCATTAGAGCCAAGAATACCATTTTTTATGTATTCTTTTCTAAAGATATTTATAGGGTCGTCATTTTTTCCCATATTACTTCTCATCTTTCGACTCTTGGGGCAAGAATGAATACAAACGAAGCACCTTCGATTTCAAATTCAATCTTTACGGGCATATCGCTTCCTATTTCGATTGACATTTCGCCAGGTATTGACTTTGACATGTCTGTTAAGTAGCTCAAATTAAATGTTGAAGAAGCTCCTGCAGATACAATGATCTCATAAAGATCAGGATCACCTTTTTCAAGTTTTACTTCAATGTCCCCTGTGTCTCCTTCAGCATTCATATAAAATGCATCGTCTGCTTTTAGGGAAACGTGATCTGACACAATATTTGCATCTTTTAGACCTTCTCTAAAAGCTTGAGAACTCAGCCTTACCTTTGAAGTGGTATTTAAAGCGGGCATCTTGAGATTCGATTGTTCGGTGACATCAATAAGCTGACACCCGAATCTCCTAGTTGATGTTCCTTTTAACACCATAAGTATCTTGTTTTTTTCTTCATCAAGTTTTAGAACAAGGATATCATCGCTTCGGCTTCTGTTTATGAATTTTGACATATCTTCAATATCAATGCCTATGATAGACTCTTTATCAGTTTTATACTCTGCAAACACTTCCTTGTTCATTTTAAAATCGATCATGCTTACATGAGATGGATCCATAGCCCTTAACTCAATACCTTCGGCAGTAATCTTCAAAGGAACTTCCTCCACGAGACTACCGATGGCAGTGACACATTTTTTCCATGTTTCTGCACTCAAAACAGCTTCAAACATTATCTCACCTTATAACCTATATGCAATAGTTATTATTATTTATATAAATTTATTGGAGTATTATTTATAATATAGACTTTTTATTTTGTCAAAACTTTCCCTGTAGAGCTTTATATCAAGCCCAGACATATCTTGAATTAATTCTCCTTTTAAAGAGCCTGAGATGACAGCACCGAAAACTCTAACGATGTCGCCTTCTTTGAAATTAATATCTTCGCCAAAAACGACTTCAATTTGCCCCGTGCCATCGTCCAAAAGGATATCATTTCCCTCTTTTTTGATTATGGCCCCTACAACACTAACATATTTTTCATTTGGTATTTCTCTTATTTTTACCTTCTTAAAAGGCGGCTTTGTAAATCTATCTGGCAAATTATCCCTCAGTCTATATTTTGAGTAATATATTTAAAACTTACCTTAGAAAATAGTTCATGCTCATTGTGGTAACTGGCCTTCCAGGCACAGGAAAGACGACAATTGCTGAAGCACTTGCAAAAGAAACAGATGCTGTTGTTTTTTCAACCGACAAGATTAGAAAAATGATTTTTGAAAAGCCAGTGTATAATGAAGAAGATAAAAGAATTGTATATAATGAACTATTTTTACAAACTGGGAAATATTTGGCTATGGATAAAAATGTCATTCTTGATGGAACTTTTTATACAAAAGGATTAAGGCAAAGGGCAAGAGAGGTTGGAAAATCATTTTGTGAAGAGATCTACTTTATTTATTGTGAGACGCCTGAAGAACTTCTTAAGAAAAGAATAGATAAAAGGAAGGATAAGTTCAGTGATGCAGATTATAGCGTATATCTCAAAATGAAAAAAATATTTGAAGAATTTGAAGAAGATGTGATAATTATAGACACATCTAATCCAGTTAATACCAACATAGACATTATCAAAAGAAGAATTCACTCAATGTAGCCTTCAAGCCCAAGTCTTGTTCCATTTTTTACAAAAACGACTGGAACTTGAATCTTTCTTAAATCTGACTTTAATTTTACGTCGTTTGTTGCTACAATGCATTTGTTTGTTTTGGCATATTCTAGAATTGATCTATCGACAGGACCTTCCAACTCAATTTTTTCATAACGTTCGGAAATAATTAATGCAATTTCTTTAGCGTTTTTATCGGAACCAGTAAGTTCTATCTTTTTTAATTCAGAAATAACATTTGTTGGTATTACTATATTACATTTTTTTTCTATGACATCTTCGATTGATTCGATCCTAAGATTAAATCTACCTGGAAGAAGAAGAAAATTTGTATCTAGAATTACAACTATTTTATTATTCCGTAGCCTATTAGTCTCCATCTGGCACCGACCCTTCTACTTATGGCTACCCTTTCACCAACTAAAGAACAAACTGGAAGTTTTAATATCAATTCTGTGACTTTACCGACCTTTGTAGTTGTACCTATTGTTTTAGCTGTTCCGACATTTAACAATAGCATTTCTTTAGGCCTTATAGGGTCAACTTCAATTTCATCCTCTGTACCAACAACTCTTTCAAGGAGATTTATTTCAAGAGTTAAATTTTCCCAAACTTTTGGTAACTCTCCAGGATGTCCTAATATACTGCCTGCCAAAGTATCTGACTTTGTAACTGCAGGATCTAGGAGAGTTCCAACTCCAAGAAGCCCACCAGGCAAAGCCTCTTCAACTGATTCATTGCTAACATTTAAGCTGGACACTTCAGTTAATATTGGCTTGAAGACTTTCTTATTCTGTTCAACTTTTTCAAAGCCGGGCCTTATTTCTATTTTATCCCCAACTTTTAGTTTCCCTTGAATAAGTGATCCCCCTAAGATTCCACCTTTTAGGTCCTCTGGGAATGTGCCAGGCCTGTTTGTATCAAAAGACCTTGCAATGTACATTATTGGTGGTTTATTTGAATCTCTTTTTGGAGTTTTTATTACATCTTCAATTGATTTTATCAAGTAGTCAATATTGACCCTGTGTTGAGCAGAGATAGGAATAATTGGAGCATTTTCAGCTACAGTTCCTTTAATAAAATTTTTTATCTGATTATAATTTTCAATTGCTTTTTCTTTAGAAACAAGCTCTATTTTATTCTGTGCAATAACAATATTCTTAATCCCTACAATATTTAAGGCCATTAGATGCTCTCTTGTCTGTGGTTGCGGACATTTCTCATTGGCTGCAATCACCAATATGGCCCCATCCATGATTGCGGCACCTGAAAGCATTGTTGCCATTAAGGTTTCATGACCCGGTGCATCGACAAAGGAGACTTTCCTTAGAACTTTAGATTCTCCACCGCATTTAGGGCAAGTTTTTTCAGTAGTATAGGCCTCTACTCCTTCGCATGCTTCACATTTTCTGAACTCTATATCTGCATACCCTAGTCTTATTGTAATACCTCTTCTAAGCTCTTCGCTGTGTTTGTCTGTCCAGACTCCAGATAGAGCTCGTGTCAAAGTAGTTTTACCATGATCGACATGCCCTACAAGACCTATATTTACTTCAGCTTGTCCCAACTTTATATCTCCTTATCATAAATTATTATGCACTTAAGATTTTGATTCTTCTGGTGCTTCTTCTGCTTTCTTTTCTTCAGGATTTTCGTATTTTTCAGGCTTCATTACTTTGGTGTTAATTTGGACAGTGTCTTCGTTTATGGTGTTTCCTCTAACTCTCTTTTTCCTTCTCTCGCCCTGTTCTACTGGTCTAAAGCCAACACTCTTGGAAAGCAAAAGTTTTACTCTTCTGTTACCGTCAAGGTCTTGCCTCATTGGGAACCCGTCTTTATCGGATCCACCTGTAATCTTCAATACATGGCCAGAAAGTCCTATCGTCTCACCATTAAACTCTTCGCCAATTTTTAAACCAAAGAGGGGTTCTGCCTGTTTGTCCTTTACTTCTTTCTGTATAGTTTTACCATCTTGGTAAGAAACAATAATTTTGTATTCCATTGTGACCCTCCTTTCTTTGGATATATACGAAACGATTAAATTGTTGTTTAAAAACTTTATTGTCTATATCCTATAAAAATGAAATAATTTCCTCTAGCGAAGAGACTATAAGGTCTGCTTCGTTTAGAAGCTCTTCTGAAGATACACCCGACAATATTCCTATGGTGAAGCACCCGGCTCTTTTTCCAGATGAGATATCATACCTATGGTCTCCAATGACAACTGTATCTTCTGCCTTTTTTTCTAGAAGTTTGATGGCAACTTCTACATGCTCAGGGTCAGGTTTTACTTTTGCAACGTCTTCTCTTGTAACAATAACATCCATATATTTCATTAATCCAGAAACTTCTAGAGTCTTCATAGAGGCGGCTTTACTATTTCGGGTAATAATGCCAATGCTCTTTCCTTTTGATTTTAAGATATTTAATAAGTCTATAGAATCAGGAAAAACTTCAGCTTTTTCTGATGCTTCAAGTTCATGCTGGACTATAATATTCTCAATCCCCTTTACAAATACATTATATTCTTCTTCCTCTGTAAATACGGACCTTAATTCTTTTAATGTCTCAATTAAAGACCCCCTAATCTCTAGATATATCCCATTATCCTCTAGAATCTTTCTAGTGACTCTCTTAAGATACTCAAAGTCAAGCTTAAATTTTACTAAAGTTCCGTCCATGTCAAATAGAAAAAGATTGTAACGAGAGAGCTGTTTCTCCATAATAACAATATTTAAGAACGCGTATATAACAGTTATTTCATGAACAGTATATTGCTTCCGATTATTTCATTCATAACTACACTTATCATTACCCCAATCATCGGCAAAATCAATAAAAAGCACGGTTTATTTGGTATTGACCTCCATAAGATAGAAAGATTCGAGATCCCTGAAGCCGGAGGTGTAGCTCTGTTCCTAGGAACAATCCCTTTTTTTATTCTCTATTACTTATTATCAAGTGATGCATTAATATTGATGTTCGTCTTTCCTGTTGCAATTATAGGTATAGTTGGCCTGGTAGATGATCTATACAATATACCTCAATTGCTCAAAACAATAGCATGCCTTTTAGGAGGTATACCATTATTATTTTTTGTCAACGATACTACATTAAACCTAATTTTATTCAAGATTCATATTGGTCTACTCTATTATCTTATAGTTCCTATAGGCCTCACCGCTGCTTCGAATCTAACAAATCTTCTTGCAGGGTTTAACGGTGAGGAGATCGGATTGGGATTTATATCGACTCTTTCACTTTCAATTTGCATATTTCTTTTAGGGGACCTCAAAACATCAATTTATCTCCTAACTTTTGCCTTATCTTTCCTTGCTTTTTTAATTTACAATAAATACCCAGCAAAAATATTCCCAGGCGATACAGGAACATTGATAGTTGGTGCAATAATAGCATCATTTTCTATAATAAAGCAGATAGAGATAATTGGAGTAATCCTTTTGCTGCCTCAAATAATGGAGTTTTTATTCAAATCAATGAGAAGATTTAGCGGAAAAAAATATGGTCCAACTAAAGTTGACAGCCAAGGGTTATTGCACCCCCAAAAGTATCTCTCAGTGGCTAATTTGCTTACTTCCCATTTTAAACTCAATGAAAGAAGCTTAGTCCTTGTAATTTGGTTTATTGGAGCTGTTTTTGGGTTAATGTCTATAATTATAACCTATTTAGCCGTAGTAAATTAAATATTCTAAAGATAAATGTTTTAAAGCAATTTCATGTTCATGCGGTATATAGAAGAGGTGATATAATGCCTGAAGAAAATATTAAAGGTATAGTCGATTACTTAAACGAATTTGTTAACGAAGACAACAGTGTTCCTAGAAATATAAGAAGGGCTGCCAAGGAAGCTGCTGACAGATTACTCGATACTTCTGAATCTGCCCAATCAAGAGCCCATGCTGCAGTTGAGTTGTTGGACGAAATTTCAAACGACCCTAACATGCCAATGCACACGAGAACAATTCTCTGGGAAGTATTAAGCGAATTAGAAAAAATTTAGTCTCTTTTTCTATATCTTCCCCTCTTTTCTATTTGTTCAATTCTTTGGAGGATTTCGTCCTTCTTTTTGTTTCCAACCACATCCGAATACCCTTCAATTATTATTTTAAATAGCTCCTCTGAAATATCAAAATGAGTACTTTCTAAAGCCTGCCTTAATAGGTGTACATCTATTCCCTGTTTCTCAATTTCCTCGGATTCCTCTGATAATCCAAAGTCGATGAAATATACTTTGCCACCATTTAGTATCATATTTGATGTCGTGAGGTCGCCGTGGATTATCCCGGCTTTGTGCATAGAGCCAACTGATTTACCTATCTGGAACCCTATATCTTTATCGAGTCCTTTTGAAGAAAAATGCTCTTTTAATCGGATTCCATTAATATACTCCATTACAATACTTTTTTCTTTTAAGTCAACAAGGTATAGAGCTGGAGAGTATACTCCAGAGAATTTTGCTTTATTGATTATTTTTGCTTCTTTAACAGTTCTAAATCCTCTAATCATGTCGTCAATTTCATTAATCCTGTAATTTTTCTTTACCCTTTTTTTGATGACGACCTTCTCGTTATAAAAATCAAACCCGAAAACATCCTTGAAATCTTCAAGATAAAGGTCTGCTTCCGCCCCCTTTTTTAGAATCAAAGCTTGGCCCCCAGTAAATCCCTTATTTGCTTTTCTTTTACGTTGCCTACCCTTCCTATCGTGCCATCAACTAAATCAACTATAGTCGATGGAGGATTTTTATCAAGATCTCCACCGTCGATAAATAGGTCAATTTCTTCTAAGAATTTTTTGAGGCTAGATTTTACCTCTTCTATGGAGTAAGGAGATGGGTCCCCTGATCTATTTGCACTTGTTGAAATGATAGGTTTATCAGATAATTCGGACAACTTTTTAGAAATCTCATTTGAGGGTATTCTAAATGCCAGTTTTTCCTTGTTTACAATATCCGGTATGGCATTTCCTTTTTTCTTAAGAGCTACAGATATCCCAGGGAAAGCCTTGAACAGTTTAATTGCTCTTTCTTCTAAAAAAACATATTTTTCTATCATTTCAATTGAAGAAGCTATCACTGGAAGTGGTTTATCTTTCTCCCTGCCCTTTATTTTGAATATTTTTTCAATTGCCAGTGGATTTGTCGCATCGCATCCTATACCGTAACAGGTGTCAGTTGGGTATACTATCACGCCACCCTTCTTTATGATTTTTACAGCTTTTTCTAATTTATCTATACCCAATTCACTTCCACCTCGTCTGTTCTCCATTTTTGTTTTATTATCGTATCTTCAATCTCCATCCTCTTGCCATTTGAGTATTCCAGTAGCCCTTGATAGGCAATCATTGCCCCATTGTCCCGGCATAGAGCAGGGGGAGGAACAAAAAGTGTAGCGTCTCTTTCAACGCACATAGTGTTGCACATTTCTTTTAATCTTTTGGAAGATGCAACTCCGCCTGTTAGCAATAGTTCATTTTTTTCAGTATGTGACATTGCCCTTTCAGACGCTTCAACTACCAAGGAATATGCAGTTTCCATTAATGAGAAAGTAACATCTTCTTGATTGTTAGTTTTTAATTTTTTAATCGATTCTGTCAAAAGGCCTGAGAAAGAAAAATCCATGCCTTTTATTGTGTAGGGTAACTGTAGGTAATTGCACCCTTTGCTAGAAAGATCATCGATCTGTTTTCCACAGGGAAAACCTATCCCTAATTCCCTGCCAAAGGTATCCTGCATATTGCCTATTCCGACATCAAGAGTCTCACCAAACACCCTATATTTGCCTTCCGCATACGCCAATATTTGAGTATTACCCCCTGAAACATAAAGAGTAACTGGGTCTTTTGCACCTGTAGCGAATCTGCCAATCTCTACATGAGCGACACAATGATTCACTCCTATTACGGGCACATTCAAATTAATCGAAAGTGACCTTGCAGCGCTGGCAACAATTCTAAGACATGGGCCAAGACCTGGCCCCATTGAAAAAGAGATTAAGTCAACTTGACCTTTTTTAATGCCTGCTTCAGATAAAGACTTCTCCATAACACTTCCTATTACACTGGCGTGGTGATCTGCAGCTTCTCTAGGATGAATTCCTCCATCTGAGCAATAAGAATCAGTAACATTTGAGAGTACACATTCTTCAGAAACTATCCCAATTCCAAGAGTATGTGCTGTGCCCTCTATCCCAAGAGATATCATGAATCTGGTAGTATTTCTCTTCTTAAATAGTTTATTTGTTAATCGAGAAATTACTTCATATTCTGGGTTGCCAAATCATAATAATACTCTTCATCAGAGATCTTGATAGGTTTCAACTTGCCGCTTGAGGAGAAATCTTTGAATTTTTTTGCCCAGATATCAAAGAATCCTTCGTGAGATAAGAACGCCATGAACTTAATAAGCTGCTCATTCGTTACCTTACTTAAATTGTGTTCCATATCACACGCATCTTTTTCAGCATCTTCTTCTGGCACAAGTATCATCGTGAAAAAATCAAGAAGAACTTTATGTTTTTTTAATGTAATCGTTGCTATTCTAGTTCCTTTTTCAGTTAAGACTGTGGGCCCATAATGCTCTCGTTTGATTAATCCTTTTTCTTCAAGTTTTTTTAGCATTTCAACTGTAGTTGCAGGTCTTACTCCTAACGCCTTAGCGACATCTTTTGTTCTTGCGAAACCTTTATTCTCTGTTATATTTAAAATTGCTTTAAGATAGTCTTGTTCGGTATTTGTAGTAGTGTTGACCATACTAACAATATTAAGTGTTCCTAAATATAAATTTAATGGTTATAGCATAATAATAAAACCCTATTAATTAATATGAATATTCAATGTTTTTTTTTATAGGTCGCCTTTTTATTATATTTCCGCAGTCTTGACAGATTTTTTTGTCTTTTGAGTGTATTTTTTTACATCCCATGCAATAATACTCCCAATGAATTATCTTTTTTATCCCAGCTTCCCTAATTGATTTGTATTTAACATTGATCATAGAAGAAACATTTTGTATCCCGTAGTCCTCGGATATAATCGTAGAATCTAACTCAAGCGCAAGCGCAATTAATTTAATATCCGTCAAAGATAGATTGTCTCCTGTTGTTTGAGACTTTCTAATTACTCCTTTTACTATTTCTGAATTAGGTTCCTTTATCTTAATCTTCCCAGAATTTAAAAAATAAGACAATCTTTCTTTAGATTGCTCGTCTTCAACTTCACCAATTACTTCATAGACAGTAAAATACTCATCCTCTCCTGGTAAAAATCCGCCTATAAATGCTGATGAGTCAAGGATGAACTTCACTAAATTCACTTCTTTACAAATCTAGCTTTAAGAAGACTTTTTTTTATCTCTATCTTATTCCCAGGTTTCATTGTGCCTTCTGGGAATCCGTCCGTAACAATGGTGCATGGCCTGTCCAATGCTGTAACAATCACGTTTTCATGATCTGGGTAGACTATCGGACTTGCTTTACGGTAAAGAGGGCAAATAGGAGTAATTCCAAATTCCTGAGAATTCGTTCTTATTATAGGCCCTCCGGCGGAAAAAGAGTATGCTGTGGAGCCTGTTGGTGTTGTAATAATCACTCCGTCGCCTGAGACAATGTACTCTTGCCCAGAAATCTCTACCTTGACTTGAGATACCCTTGTGGCAACTTCTGTGCGTATTACAATATCATTTAATGCTTCTACAGTCCTATTGCCTATCTTACAAGAAATCATAGAACGCTCTTCAATGGTATGATTTTCTAGTATATTGAGTATAGAATTAATTTCTTCGGGAAGTACTTCGTTTAAGTATCCGACTGTCCCCATATTTATACCCAACAACGGAGTATCCCGATACCTCCTAACAGACTTTAATATGGTTCCATCGCCACCAACAGATATCAATAAATCTATATCGCCAGATTTTTTAGAATAATTATTGTTAGGGAAGTGCTTGTTTAAAGTTTCATCAAAATAGACTTCATGTTTTACTTTCAAAATTTCTGATATTTCCCTAGCAATGTCTAATGCTTTTTGTTTGTCTGTTCTAGAGATAATGCCTACTCTCAAATCATCTACCCTTTAATCTTAATAATATTAATATTAATAACAGTGAAGCCAGACCGCCAATTATTATATAAATTAGAGGTGTAAGCGGGTTGCTTTTAGGTACTATTTCTGCAACTGGGGCTATTTTTTCATCTACGTGATCCATTTGTCTTATTTCATCACTGCCCCCTAAACCTTCAGACATCATTTGTGGTTGATTTGACTGAAACGATTGGAAAATACCGGGGGCGCTAAAACCTATACCAAGAATTACAACTAGGAACATGACTAACAAAGCTGTTGTAGCAGGGATATAAGATGTTTTGAGGCTAGTGGATAGGCTTCTTACAGTTTCTTCCTTCTGGGAAGGAACTATAAGGATCGCTGTCTTTTTAGGCCCGTAATATTTTATATCCTTGAATTTTCTTGAAAGTTTTGTATCAACTACGCCAATAATCCCAATTTCCATCAATCTTTCGATATGAAACATCACAGTGGGCATTGGAAGATCTAACATCTTAGCTAGGTCGCTAGCCGATTGTGGTGCAATAAAAAAAGCGTCTATTATGCGCCTTCCATTATCATTTGCCAGCTCCATGGCAACAATTTTTGCTTTTTCATCGTCTGTTGAGATGACATGCAGTACATCGTCTAAAGTTGCCATAAATACTTTATTTTATTATTTCTTTAAAAGGATATCTTAAAATTAAAGGCAAAAGATTTTTATATAGGCCTCAATCCTTAAGGCACCGGAGAGTGTAAATTACGCATAATAAATCAATAGTTTTTATATTATGTCTAATATTAGGATCATTAATAATCAGTATGCCTAGAGCAGATGCCGAAGGATTTGTATATTCTTTTGATATTGCACCAAAATCGGCAGATATGGCACCTTTTGGCAAAATCGAGATATTATCTGATGTGGATATATCAGACCAAGATACAGCTATTGATAATCAAATTTATTTATCAGAAGCCCCTCAAATCCTTGTATTTAATACTTCAATCCCTAAATCAATTATAACTCAGATTCAGCTAATGTACCAAGATGCTAATTCTAGCTGGAAAGAAGTTGAAATTATCTTTGATCCGGAAGTAGCAAATGCAAGATTTGCTCTTGAAACTGAAGGAAAGAAGAGTTTGGATGGATACCGTTTCATGTTAAATTATAAAATTAATACTTCTTCAATCTATACCCTTAAACCAAACACTCTATTGTCGTTTGAATATTTTTTAATAAATAAACTTGGCGAAAATGATATGGCAAGGATAAACTTGGCATTACCTAAAGGATTTGAGCCAATTAACAACACAAGCTGGAGAGTTGAAGATGAAAGATTTGTATATTCTGGAACAATTTCAAAGACATCGGGGAGCTTTTACACTATATTTAACACAGAAAATGATTATTCCGGTTCTTTAGAATCTCTAAAGCAGGAGATAGCAAATCTAAGGCAGGATAATGCGAAATTATCTGAAACAATTTCTGAACTACAAGAGAGTGTAGAGAGTTATAAAACAGAAAATCATAATCTTACACTAGAAATAGAGAATCTTAACGATAGACTTCTAAAAGCTGAAGAAGAAAGAAAAGTATCGGATAAGATTTCAAATAGCTTCTGGCAGTTCTCTTGGGGACTCACTATATTACTTCCAATACTACTGCTTTTCTTTGCTGAACTTAGGACAAAATCAGTAATAACTTCAACACAACTGTTGATAAGTTCAGTTGTTGGAACATTTGTAATTTTCTTGATATTGTATATATTATTCGTAACTTAGTATATTATAATCTATTAGGGAAAAATGAAAAGTAATTTAAAGATTTTTTATGCTATTGAATTAATAAGGAAGGGTTAATATGTCAAGAAAAATTAGAATTTATGCTTTATTATTCATACTAGGAGTATTTTTAATTAATCAATCTGAAGTTAAAGCTGAAAGTTTTCTTTATTCATTTAGCGTTACATCAGATGCAACAGATATAGATCCTTCTGTACAAATGAATATTTTGACGGATGTCAATATAGATCAACAGTACACATATCTAACCCATCAAATCATACTTTCAGATACACTTGGTAACCTAACTTTTGAGAACAATATTCCAAAAAATATGATAACTAACGTAGATCTAAGCTATAAAGACTCTAATTCATCATGGACCAAATTAAATGTTATTTTTGATGAAAGTTCAACTAACGCTAAATTTACAATAGACCCTGAAGGGAAAAAGGGACCCTCAGATTACCAATTCAATATAATCTATGTTATAAATACGCAATCCATTTTTAATCTCGCCCCAAATATCTTAAACTCTTTCGATTATGTTATTTCTTCAGAAATGGGACCAGATGACCTTGCTACAATTAAAATAACTCTCCCAGCTGGGCATAAACCATTTGACTCTACGGGATGGAGGCTTCAGGAGGGTAGATTCTTTTACTCGACATCACTAACGGGATTAGAAAAGAACTTCTATTCGGTATTCTATGAAGAAGAAGATTATGGCGGCTCTATTGATTCACTGAAAAATGAAATAACAAAACTGACTCAAGAAAATGCAAAATTGACAGAGAATATAATTGAAATGCAGAGATCTGTAGAAACTTACAGAGTCAAAAATGAAGAATTGAACTGGGACCTCAAAGACTTAAAGGATGAGCTTATTAAATCCAAAGAGGAACAGCAGAAATCAAATATGAACACAACGAACTTCAGATATCTCTCATGGGGATTGACTCTGTCGCTTCCAGGGATGCAATTTGTCTTAAATGAATTGAGGGAAAAGAACAAGATATCCCCAACACAGCTTCATTTGGGTTCAGTTATCGGAACGTTCATAGTCTTTACGGCACTATACGTATCATTATTTCTTTAAATTTTTTAATATATTATTTACTCATCTACTGCTATCATTACCTCAGTTGACTTAATTACTACCTTTACTTTTTGCCCTTCTTTTAATCCTAAGGATTCTATTGCATCCCGAGTAATCATAGAGGTAATTGTAGATGGTTTTGTAACCTCTACTTTAACTGTAGCAGCAACTTCTCCCTTTTTTATTTCTTTAATAACTCCTTCCATGCTATTTCTTGCGCTAATTTTCATTTTACCACAATATCAAATTAGCTTTTCAAGTATTTAAAGATATTTTAAAGCAAAGATAGAAAGAAAATCAAATAATAGGTATGCATATTTTTCTATTAATCCCATCTTTAATTGCTTTTATTTTTACATCTATCCCGTATACGTTTCTAAGATTTTCTTCATTTATAGTCGTGTCTGGCGAACCTAATCCAACAAGTTTTCCTTCTTTCATTAGCGCAACTTTTTGAGAGGAGATAAATGCATGGTCTGGGAAATGGGAGGACATTATGATACTAAGCCCTGTTTTTGCAAGATTATTGATTAATCTAAGTAGTCTTACTTGGTTACCTATATCCAAGTGAGAAGTTGGTTCATCGAGCAAAAGAATCTCAGGTTGCTGTGTTAATACTCTAGCTAAAAGAACTAATCTCTGTTCCCCTCCACTAAGTTCTGTGCAGGGCCTATCTGCAAGATGTGATATCCCTACAGTTTCCATTGATTCATAGACCAAATCAAAATCTTTATGGGAAGGAACGGAAAACAAACTTAAATGCGGAGCCCTGCCCATAACGATTAAATCTTTCACGGAATATGGAAAAGCTGAAAAATGTGACTGGGGGACATACCCAACTTTTCTTGCAATTTCTTCAGTAGAAAGATCAGATATATGTACCCCATCATATAAAATAGTTCCTTTATCCAAAGATAAAATTTTAGTAAGGCATTTTATCAATGTTGATTTTCCCGTACCATTAGGGCCCAAGAGGCACAAAACTTCACCTTTTTCTAAAGAGAAATCAATATCTTGAAATATGTAAGTGCCATCAATATAGCTAAAGCTACCTTTTTTCATTTGGAGTATTGATTTCAATAATTCCACCCCGATTTAGATTTTCTAATTAAATAAGCGAAAAAAGGTGCCCCTAAAATTGCGGTAAGTATTCCAATTGGAATTTCAGTTGAAATAACGGACCTTGCAATGTCATCTACGATGAGCAAATAAGAAGCCCCTAGGACTAATGAAACAGGTATAAGTTTTTTATGGTCAGGCCCAACTAATATCCTTCCAACATGAGGTATTACTAGGCCTACCCACCCTATAATCCCACTCATACATACACAAGCGGCCGTTATTATTGTTGCACTAGAGATAATAATAAATTTTAGTTGTTCTGTGTTTACACCCATTGAGCGAGCTTCTTCTTCACCCAAAGATAATACGTTAATCCTCCATCTTACTAAAATTAATATTGTAAGTCCGATTACTATAAAAGGCCCGAGGAATAATATATCTCTTCTAGAAACGGCATTAAAAGATCCCATCAACCAAAAAACAATTGCAGGTAATTTATTCAAAGGGTCCGCAACATATTTTATTAGAGAAGTTAGTGCAGAAAACAAGGCCGCTGTAACCATTCCCGATAACACAAGCATCAGCAAAGGTGTTGTTTTGTATATTTTACTAATTTTATATGTAAATGCAACTGCAATAATTCCTCCCACAAAAGCACTTATTTGTACCAAAACAAGTTTATTTAAAAGAAGTAAAGCTATTGCTGCGCCAAATCCAGCACCCGCTGAAACTCCTAGTATTTGAGGAGAAACTAATGGGTTCTTGAAAAGGCCTTGAAATGAAGCTCCGGAAACAGAAAGCCCGGCCCCAACAAGCATCGCTGCGATGGCTCGGGGAAGTCTAACCTCAAATATGACGCTCTCCATAGTTGGAAGCCAAGTTGGTTCTATGTAGATAATCTTTGAAAGGAAAATTTTGATAACAACTATAGGTGAGATGACATATCGCCCTACAAACATTGAAAACAGCAATATGACAAAAGGTAGTAATAGAAGAAAAATATTAATAGAATTTGAAAATAGATTTTTTCTAGAGATTTTGCCTTCTTTTATTTTTTCTGACATTTAAATCGACCTTGGGCTTATGCAATGTAAAGTTTGGCTTTCTTTTAAAGCAACTTCTAAAGAAGCGTCATTTATTGAATCATACTCAAATCTAGGAGTGTTTGTTATTTCATAAGCTCTCTGATAATTTAATCCATTCTCAAAGAGTACATCTGGAATTATTGATCCGCTTGGGCCATACAATCCCCTTATCCTAGCATTTTTAGAATAATCTATTACTTCATCAAAAGTTCCGTTGACTAGTGTTGATGCAGTTATCATAACTATATCTGATTTAGATAAAACTTTTTTATTATCTATTTCAGTATGAATGTAAATCTCCTTGGGCCCAAAATCAACATTTTCTCCAATAATAACAGATTCAAATCTTTCTCTTGGCCTCATTTCAGTTACATGAATCTCTTTGCATTTGCCTAGCAGTTTTCTCACAAACCCCCCATAGCCAACAATTGCAACGGTATCAGTTGGTTTTAGCATATCCATTATATCCCTACATTCGTTGAATCCTCTTTTTTTTATCTGATTAGATGATAAGAAAGGCTGTGATATACAGCTAATTGAGCCAACAGCTAGAGATCTTTCTTGGATATCATTAGAAGTAATGTAATCTGAAGCAAGGTCAAATAGATCTTTACCTATTAATTCCTTTATTGCATCAATTCTATCCCTAAGTTTTTGTTCACCATGCACTGCGTGAACCCCAGTGAAATTAATTACCATCCCGCATAGATTATTTGTTCCAAAGATTACATTCCACTCTTGTTTTAAAATTATTTTTTTTACTCTAGGTCTTTCAATCTTATTTTCTTGGTACAAATTATCTAAAATATCTAAAGTTTTAACTAAAATTTTCTCAGTTGAATGCGCACTCAAATTAACACCCCAAAAAATAAAAAAAATTAAATATTATTATTTATTCTGGTTACTGCCTTGTTGTCCGCCCTGTTGTTGCCCACCAGCATATCCACCGCTTAATCCGCCAACAGCAGCTGCATATTCACCAGCCAATATTTTATCGACTTGTTCTTCGCTCAATTCATATTCAAATATTTCACGGTAGAATTTTTTAATTTCTGTTCTGATGTTAACATCTTCAAATCGGTCAGGGTGTGCAATCTTAGCTAACCATAAGGGGTGTAAAACAGCTGACTCTGCAGAAGGTCTGTTCCAGATAAAAACAGCGCTTGGTAGTCTGTAGACTTTTTTATTTTGAATTGCAGAAATATTTGCCCATTTTGGATCGTTGTATAGATCTTCAGGTGTTCCGTAATCAATTACGACTATCTCTGGATTCCATGCTATCAACTGTTCCATTGAAATCTGATCCAATCCTGCGTGTATTCCTTCTTTCTTACCTGCTGTAGATACATCACTTGCTGCATTTATACAACCGGCAGCTTCAATCCTCTCTTCCATGTAGGATCCGGTACCATATGTAACTAGGTGATTGCTATCAAATCCGTTAAATACAAGTACTCTTTCATTCTCGGGTAAATCTGCTAATCTTTCATCTAAAAATTTAAGAGTGTTGTCTAGATAGTCACAGAATTTCTTTGCCTTCTCTGGTCTTTCAAAAATTTCTCCCAAGAAAGTAACTTCCCTTTTTGTCTGGGCAAAGTTACCATCGGAACTAGCAAAAAATTGAACAACTGGTATTTTTGTATTTTTAGTTACTATTTCCCCATCTACATCTCCTGCAATGACAAATTGAGGATTCGAAGCCAATAACTCTTCAATATTTATGACTCCGTTTACGGTTCTTGGTGCAGGGAGTGTACTTATTCTTGGATCCATTGTTGAAAGTAAAGCTGATGTTTGATGTCCCTTAGATACTGCGCATAGTTTGTCTTCAACGCCCAATATATATGGAACTTGTCCGATTGGCCCACCGAAAATAGCAACTCTCTCAATATTTTTTGGGATAGTTACAGTTCTTCCGGCCATGTCAACTATATCTCTCGTATCTTCTGTCACTGTCTTTGTATCAGTACCTTGTCCGATACACCCAGCGAACATTGACAAAACTAAAAGAGAACATACAAAAAAAGGTATTATTTTTTTCAAGATATCACCGATATGAGTTCTAAATCATATCCTTATAAAAGTTATGATTATTTTGTAAAAACGTATAGTATATTAGGGGTATACCTGATAAGCAAAAGAAGTATAATATTAAAATATTTTATAAACTTAATTTTTTAATTAGATTAAACGTAATAATCCCCGCTGCAAATCCTATAGCCATATTTGATATTACAGAAACAACTGCCGTAAGAATCATTACAAATATCTCAGAATTAGATTTAATGTCTCTAGCCAACTTAGCAAGCTCATATGATACATAGAACAACATTGCCCCAACTATACTCATGGGAAACACAGTAAATAAATTTAGAATTGATTTTGACAAAAATAATCCTAGGCAAATTTCTACTGTTCCCTCTAAGATATTTGCCCCTCCAGTTCTTGCACCGAAAGTATACTGGCCAGCCAATCCTCCTGCTCCATGGCACATAGGAAACCCACCAAAAAATGGGACTATTGTATTAACAATTCCCATATTGAGCAATAACTTCCTCTCAGATACTACTGGTTTCTCTGGAAAATAATCCTTGATTAATGCAGTTACTGCTATAACAGCATTTGTCAAAGTAAGGGGAATTTGGGCTATCCCTACTAAAATCATGCCTTTGTAGATATCTTTGAGAGACACTGTAGTGATAGGTGGAAGTGTGAATCCTATATCAATTATGCCATTAAGTTGTCCTTTAAAAATTATTAAAGCAAATCCAAACAAAAACAAAAGTATTGCTGCCGGAAGTCGGGTATTTTTTCTAAAAACTAATATTATCAAAAGAGCCATAATTCCAATTAAAACATCAGTTCTAAAGAATTCAAATCCTGTTAAAAAAAGGGTAAATCCCAATGCGAGAGTAATCCCTCTGGTAACAGATTTAGGGGTATACTTCACTATTATTTGAATCAGATTTGTAAAATAAAGGAATAACCATACAATACCCAAACCAAATCCAGTTGAGTAAATAAGGGAAGGTGTCCACCCTTGGGCAATTGCAACTGTTGCAACAGTTTTTTTCGGTTGTAACGGCATAGGAAGTTTGTAAACTAATCCCAAAAAAATATTGACAATGCCCATCATGATAAGAAATCCTGCAGGATTAAGGCCATTTACAACAATATAACTTATAGCCAAAGGTAAAAGCGTTCCAAAGTCGCCCATTGATCCGGCGAGCTCTCTTAAGTTAAACTCAAATTCTCTTATTCTCATATTATCTAAAACGAAAATCTGTTATCGGATAGATATTCTTTTCTATCAATTTTATTAGAAAACCAACCATCTTTTACATTTTGTCTTTGATCAAAATCAGGCACATAAGGTTTAATGTCTAATACTGGCGTATTATCAATAATATCTATGTCTGACACATATACCATATTATTTTCTATTCTTTCAATGCTGAGAATTGATAGTCCTATATTATTCGGTCTTTTAGGCGCTCTAGTTGAAAATATTCCTCTTTCAACATCGTCAAGAAAAGGCTTTACTTTTAATGTAAATCCCTTAGAAAGATGAAAATGATATATCAAGAAAATATGCGAGAATCCGTCTAGATCTTTTAATCCACCGGAAAATTCAGGATATATTTCTATTATGCCTTTTTTGTTAGAAAACACAGATTGGATTGGGACGTTAATCTTCTCTTTAAATTCTGAATGAACAATTCCGATAGGAGAATAACAGATTTTTTTCATGAATGTATTTTTTAGATATTTTTTATAAGTATATTTGAAAATATAACTTAGAAATAGTCAGAGTGCTTTTTTAAGAAATTGTAAAGTTGCTTGTCTTCTTCTCTCTTATTGAGTATTGAATATATATTGTGAAGATTAATGTAAATATCCCCGATTTGAGGGTGATCCGGACCGTACTCATGTATTAAAATTTGAAGTGCTCTTGTGTATAGCTCCTCTGATTCACCGAACTTCTTCATTTGCTTTAAGAGATTGGCAAGTGAACACAATATAGAGATAATCTGAGAATTCTCTTTTCCGTAGTCTTCTTCTTTAATCCTTAATACCCTTTTGTAAAGCTGTTCTGCTTCCGAGTATTTCCCTTGTGACTGATAAACAAATGCAAGATTTTGTAAGACATTCAAAACAACGGTATCATTTTTAGAGAATATTCTCTCGAATATTGAAAGCGCTTTTTCATAAAAAGATTCTGCTTCAGGAAACTGTGCCTGATATTGGGATATCAATCCTAACAAAAACAGACTCATGCCAGAAGTTGAATGTGATGGACCATAAATATCAATAGCTTCATTCAGTGATTTTTTTGCCAGTCTTTTTGCTTCTGCGTATTTCTCCATCTTCAATTGCCTAATAGACGCGTTGTAAAATTCTTCCCACAGTGTGAAACTTCCACCTTCAATATTCATCAATTCACTATCCGTTAACTCTATATTTTATTATATTAGGCATCTATATAAATTTTATGGGATAGCCTAGAAAACCTTTTAAGCGTTATGTTTTATAAATCATATCGATGATTAAATGAAGATTTGTATTGCTGAAGGATGTACAAAATGCGGAGTTTGCTTCAAGCAATGTCCTGAAGTATTCGTTCCTGATTCTGACGGAAATGCAACTATTGCAGAAGAATTCCAGTTAGATAGTGAATTTGAAGGTGAAATTGGCGAAAATATGGCTCAATGTGCAAAATCTGCAGAGAATTCCTGTCCCGCAAACATAATTTCTATCGAAGAATAATTTAATATTCTTTAAGCTAAAAAGCGAATTATTACTCCAATTGAATAATAATTCGTAATATTTATAAAACGTTATCTTTATTTAATCATAACGAGGTGATAATTTGAATAAAAAGATTTATGGAGCTGCCCTTTTAGTAGTCCTTGTGTCTGCTCTTGTATTTGCAGGCTGTACAAGTCCAACAGGTAAAGATACACAAACTACAGGGCAAAAAACAGTTTTAAAAGTACTTATAGCTGGAAGTCTTGCTTCACCTATGGGAAAAATAGAGCAGAAGTTTGAAACAGACCATCCAAACGTTGATGTACAATTAGAGCCTGCTGGGAGCATAGAATGTGTTAAGAAAGTAACTGAACTTGGTGTTGAAGCCGATGTTCTTGCATCTGCAGACTATAGTTTGATACCTTCAATGATGGTTCCAAAATATGCAGACTGGTACGTACTATTCGCAAAAAATGAAATGGTTTTGACATATTCAGATAAAAGCAAGTATGCAAGTATTGTAAATGAAAATAACTGGTACAAGATCCTTGACAAACCAGATGTTGTATGGGCATTTTCAAATCCAAATCTAGATCCATGTGGATACAGAACACCAATGACAATACAATTAGCCGAACTAGCATACAATGATGATACAATTTTTGAAAAACTAATTTCTTCTAAGTCAAAGATAACAATAGCCGACGTGAATGGAACTTATGTAATAACAACTCCAGAAGATCTAGCTCCGGCTACAAACAAGTTAACTATAAGAAACAAATCAGTGGAACTAGTTTCAATGGTACAAGAAGGTGGAATTGATTACGCTTGGGAATACATTTCAGTTGCAGTACAAAATAATATGAAATATGTAAGATTACCTGCATCTATCAATCTAAGCGATGTAGCTTATGCAGACACTTACAAGAAAGTACAAGTTAAAACCATAGATGGAAAGACACAAAAGGCTAGTCCAATAGTATACGGTATTACAGTTCCTCTAAACGCACCAAATAAAGACCTTGCAAATGAATTCGTTAAATATGTTATTGATGAGAATGGACAACAAGTCTTTACTACTGATGGTCAGCCACCAGTAGTTCCAGCGCAATCAAATGGTAAATCAAAAGTACCACAAATATTACAACAATATGTGGCGGATAATTAATGGAAAAAAGAGTTAAACTTGAATTTAGAAGGAATCCTATTTCCTTCATTTTTTTCTTTATAGGATTCTTTATAATAATATTCGTAGTTGGAACACTTTTTAATATGCTATATAAACAACTAGTTGTTAGCCCGTCTAATTTTATCGCGATATTAAAAGATACTTATGTTCTAAAATCAATTGGATTGACATTATATGCATCTTTTCTTGCAACTATCTTGGCGGTATTACTTGGAATACCCCTTGCATATGCAATTGCAAGAAACCAATTTTATGGTAAAAATATAATCGAATCAATAATAGATATTCCAGTCATAATCCCCCATACAGTTGCAGGAATTGCCTTATTTTCTCTTCTATCCAGGAGAGGTACAGTAGGAACTATCTTTGGAAATCTTGGAATAGTATTTCAAGACTCATTATGGGGAATAGTTATTGCAATGTTTTTTGTAAGTTATCCCTTATTTGTAAATTCAGCAAAAGAGGGTTTCAAGAGTGTTAATCCAAATTATGAACGTGTTGCGAGAACTCTTGGGGCCTCCCAATTCAAATCATTTTATCAAATAGCACTTCCCCTTTCTTATCATCATCTAATTTCTGGTGCAATTATGAGCTGGGCAAGGGGGATAAGTGAGTTCGGAGCAGTTGTCGTAATTGCATATTACCCTATGATCGCTTCAACTATGATTTTCTATAGATTTAATACAGGTGGACTTAAGGAATCACAACCTATTGCAGTTCTTTTAATATTATTATGCTTCGTTGTATTTCTATTTTTAAGACTAATTTCTAGAAAAAAGTGATGATATGATAAAAGTTGAAAATTTAAGCAATAACTGGGGAGAATTTGAACTAAAAAATGTTTCACTAGAGGTTAAACAAGGCGAATACTTTGTCATATTAGGTCCAACTGGAGCAGGAAAAACATTATTACTTGAACTTATTGTGGGCTTATATATCCCCAATGAGGGGAAAATTTTGATAGACGAAAAAGATATTACCTATGACGTTCCAGAAAAAAGGAATCTTGGATTCTTATATCAAGATTATTCACTCTTTCCTCATTTTTCAGTTAAAAAAAATATTGAATATGGAATGAAGCTTAGAAATGCATCTAAAGAAGAAATTAATGAAAAAATGAAGGAACTAACAAAAATGTTTAAGATTCAAAATTTGATGCATAGAGATGTAACAACGTTAAGTGGGGGGGAACAGCAAAGAGTGGCTCTCGCTAGAGCTCTTGCCATTAACCCCAAGGTATTACTTCTTGACGAACCTTTCTCTGCATTAGACGAGAATACAAAAGCTAAACTAATATCCGATATGAAAGATCTACACAGGAAAGAAGGCATAACATTCATTCATGTTACCCACAGCCAAGAAGAAGCTATACTTCTTGCAGATAGAATCGGTATAATGATGAACGGAACTATAGTCCAAATTGGAACTCCCGATGATATTTTCTACAAGCCAATAACTAAAGAGATAGCCAGCTTTGTTAAAATCGAAAACATCTGGGAAGGCAAAGTAATAGAGAGAAAAGGCGATGAAATGACTATCGACTTAAAGGGTAAAAAAATCATTGCTTTGTCTGACCACTTTAAAGTTGGTGAGGAGGTTAGATTAATTATAAGACCAGAGGATATCCTGATAGGCAAGGGCAATACAAGTGCTAGAAACGAGTTCAAAGGAAAAGTTACCGATGTAATAAAACATGGATTTTACAACATAGTAAGAATCGACTGCGGATTTCAAGTTGAAGCTGCCGTCACAAAACAATCTATTGAGAATCTAAATATCAAAGAGGGCGCTGATATCAATATATTTTTTAAAGCTACTGCACTTCAGGTAATTAAGAGATAATTATTGATACAGTGATTTTGTGAAGTTCTTAAAACTTGATACTTATGAAGAGGCTATAAAAAAAATTGAAGGTAGCGTATCCTTTGAGTTAAAATCGGAGGAAATCCCCATCTCATCTTCTTTAAACAGAATTTTATCAGAGGATCTAATTTCACCAATTAATGTTCCCGGGTATCCCAAGTCTCAAATGGATGGATATGCAGTGAGGTCAGAAGATACCTTTGAAGCTAGTGAAACTTCTCCCGTAAAACTAAAATTAATTGAAAGTGTAAATGCAGGCAGCGCCCCTAGGTATCCTATAAAAAATAATACTTGTTCATATGTAGCAACTGGAGCGCCTGTCCCAGAAGGTGCAGATTCTGTTGTCATGATAGAAAATACGCAACTTCAAGGAAATTTTATCACGCTTAATAGAGGTGTTGCTCCAGGAGAAAATATAATGAAGTTGGGATATGACATAAAAAAGGGAAATCATATACTGCCCAAAAATACCCTTATTACCCCCAGGATAGTCGGATTGCTATCAGGCCTAGGTATTAAAAAGGTCAAAGTATATAAAAAATTAAAAATCGGAATCTTTTCAACAGGGAACGAAATTATAACCCCTTGGGAGGATCTAGAGTATGGAAAAACGTATGACGTTAATTCATTTTATATCTCTTCAAAATTAGAAAAATTAGGTTGCGATGCATATAATCTCGGTATTGCAAAAGATAGTAAAGAGGAGATTTTTTCAAAGTTAAATGAAGCAAAAAAATTCGATATGATAATTCTTTCTGCTGGGGCCTCAAAAGGTGAAAGGGATTTTGTAGAGGAAGCAATCAATAGTTTTGGTAGCTTAATAATTCATGGTATAAGCATAAAACCAGGAAAACCAACTTTAGTGGGTCTAAAAGATAACAAACTTATTTTTGGGCTTCCCGGACACCCTACATCTTCATTTGTGCTGTTCAACATCTTAGTATTACCTTTTATATATAAAATGGCTGGACTAGAGAAAAAAATTGAAATGAAGAAATTTATTTCAAGTGAAAGGATTTATTCCACAAGAGGTAGGAAGGATTTCCTGCCTATTGCCATCAAAGAGAATGAAGTTGCCTCAGTATTTCGAGGTAGCGGTGCAATATCAAGTTTTTTAAAAGCAGAAGGTATTGCCATAATTGACGAGAATACTGAATTCGTCGATAAAGGTGAGGAATTAGAAGTATTATTGTTGGAAGATTAAAATGTCTGAAATACCTGTAAAAGTACTTAGAGTTGCATTAACTCAACGTTGCAATTTAAACTGTATATACTGCCACCACGAAGGCGAATGCTCTCATTCAGATAACGGTAGAAAAGAAATAACGAAAGAAGATATTGAAGATCTCCTTAAAGTGTCAAAGGATTTGGGCATCAAAAAGGTTAGGTTTACTGGCGGAGAACCGCTCTTAAGGAAAGACATAGTTGAAATCGTTGAAATTGCATCAAAGTATATGGGAGATATATCAATTTCTACCAATGGAACTCTTTTGTCTGAAAAGGTATCAGATCTAAAAGAGGCGGGAATATCTAGATTCAATATTACTCTAAATACTATGAACAATGAAGTATACAAGAGCATAACGGGTAAGGATGCACTCAAAGATGTATTGGAAGGGATTGAAAAGACATACGAGGAAAAAATATTCCCAATTAAAGTCAACATGGTGGTAATGCAAAGGAATTATCGTGAAATAAAAGATATGATAAATTACACAAAAGAAGGGATGGTCCTCCAGTTAATTGAACTTATATCCGCAAAAGACGACCTTAATTCTGATTTTTACAAAGAGAACTATGCAAGCCTTTTACCAATAGAGGAGCACCTAGAATCCCATTCAATTAAAATAATCGAAAGAGAAAAGCAGCGCAGGAAAAAATACTTTGTTCCCCAAGAAATTGAAGTTGTAAGGTCAATGCATAACACCGTGTTCTGTAAAAATTGCACAAGTATCAGGTTAACAAGCGAAGGGGAAATCAAAAATTGTCTCTTCAGAAATGATAATCTAATAAAAGTAAAAGATTTTTCAGATCACGAAAAACTAAAAGATACTCTAATTAAATCCATTAAAACAAAAACTCCCTACTGGTGCTAAAATGAGGATATTAGTGAAGTATTTTGCATTTTTTAAAGAGAAGACGGGAGTTAATCAAGAATGCATTGAAATGGGCAATGGTAAAACTATAGCTGAACTTTTAAAAATAATTATTGAAAAATATAATCTACAAAATAAAGAGAATATTGTTTTATCACTAAATCAAGAATATGTTAAGGATGATGTTCCATTACAAGATGGCGATGAGGTGGCCCTAATGACACCTTCAAGCGGGGGGTAATATGATTAGACTTCAAAGAGAAGATTTCAGCGTTGATGAAGAATTAAAAAAAATAAAGAATGACAAGTGCGGAGCTTCAGTTATTTTTTTAGGATCAGTTAAATCAGAAATGGATGGAAAAAAAGTTATGAAAATGGAACTTGATGTTTACGCTGAAATGGCTGAGAAAAAATTAAGGGAAATTGAAACTGATGCAACGAAAAAATATGATATTATAGAAAGTTCAATTATCCACAGATATGGGGAACTGATTGTAGGAAACAATATAGTCTTAATAATAGTCAAATCAATCGATAGGACAAAATCATTTGAAGCTTGTAAATACATTCTTGAAAGGCTAAAAGAGGAAGTGCCGATATTTAAAAAAGAATATATGGAAGACAATGTATTTTGGCATGGAGGGATATAGTCATGTTTTCACATTTATCCGATAAAGGGGTAAAAATGGTGGATATAACATCGAAGGATGTAACAGTTAGGACAGCAGTTGCCGAGGGAAAAATAGAGCTAAAGAAAGAAACTATCCGGTTAATAAGAGAGAATAAGATAACTAAGGGAAGCGTCCTGACGACGGCGCAGATTGCAGCAATCCAAGCTGTGAAGAGAACGCCTGCCTTAATCCCGCTATGCCACGGGCTTCCTATAAATAAGGTTGATATCGATTTTGAGATCTATGAGGATTCTATAAAGGCTATATGTATGGTAAAGACTGAGTCCAAGACAGGAGTCGAGATGGAGGCACTTACCGGAGTTTCTGTGGCGCTTCTGACAATATGGGACATGGTGAAATCGAACGAAAAGGACACTTTGGGCCAGTACCCCTCGACTGAGGTATATGGCATAAGAGTTCTAAAAAAGGAGAAGTGAATATGTCATCTGAAAAACACAAAAGTACCGCCCCAAAGAGCCTGAATTACGGGATAATCACCATATCAGACTCCTGTTATAAAGGAGCGGCCGAGGACAAATCAGGTAATCACATAAAAGAGAAGTTATCCAAGAACAATATAGTGGTAAAGACTGCCATCGTTCCAGACGAGAAGGAGCTTATAGAAAAGGCTTTGTATGATATGCTCCCTGATGTTGATTGCATTGTTACAACAGGCGGGACGGGGATAACAAAAAGAGACATTACAATACAGACCCTAAGGCCGCATTTTAACAAAGAGATACCTGGTTTCGGCGAGATATTTAGGTACTTAAGCTTTAGGGAAATAAGTTACCCCGGAATTATATCTGGAGCCATCTGTGGCACAATTGATGAAAAAGTTATATTCTGCCTTCCTGGGAGCCTTAATGCGGTAAAACTTGGAACAGACATTATTCTTTCTGAAGCAGCGCATATGATAAAACATCTGAGGGACTAAATGAAAGAGTTCAAATCATTGCTATCCTACAACAAGGCGTTAGAACTAGTTAAAGCTCATTCAAAAGTCTTTGATTCTGAAATCATTGCCCTTAATGATTCTTTGGATAGGATAATCTCTGAGGATATATATTCGCCTTTTGATTCACCAGGTTTTGATAGATCTGCAATGGATGGCTATGCGATACAGGCTAAAGATACATTTTCAATATCTGAAGGCTCTCACGTTACTCTAGAAATAATTGATTCGATAACTGCTGGAAAAGTATCCCATAAAGTGGTAGCCGCGGGCACTGCAATAGAGATTATGACTGGGGCAATGATCCCAAAAGGTGCGGATTCTGTAGTAATGCAGGAGTTCACAGATAGAGAAAAAGATAAAGTTCACATTTACAAAAAAGTCTTCCCCTATCTTCATGTTTCTAGAAAAGGCGAGGACATAAGAAAAGGGGATCTTATATTAAAGAAAGGAACTATTATAGGCCCCGAACATCTTTCACTATTAAAATCACTTGGTATCGAAAAAATTGTTGTTAAGAAGCTTCCAAGGATCTCGATTATAGTAACAGGTGACGAATTAGTTGAAGACGCAAATGAAGTAGAAAGTGGAAAGATAATCGATTCAAATTCAATAATGTTGTCTTCACTATCAATAAAGGCCCTGTGTAAGGTTATTCATCAATTTAGAGTGGCAGATGATCAAGAAGAAATTTTAAAAGCTATTTCTATTGCAAAAAAAGATTCTGACATTATTTTAATCACAGGCGGGAGCTCCTTCGGTAAAAAAGATTATCTTCCAAAAATTATAGAAAAGATTATATTCCATGGAGTAACTATAAAACCCGGTAAGCCAATAGGATTTTCTATTCAAGATATTCCAATATTTATCATGTCGGGGTACCCTGTAGCTTCCTTTGTCCAATTCTATCTCTTTGTAGTTCCTTATTTGGAAAATATTCTTAAAATAAAAATATTGAAATCAGTTGATTTATCATTCTCCGAGAATTATTCCTCTGAGTTGGGGAGAGTTGAATTCGTGAGATGCATCATAAAAGACAATGAGATCTATCCGATAAGACTTTCTGGTTCCGGGATAATATCTTCCATTTCTAATTCAAGTGGTTATGTCTTAATAAACGAGAATACAGAAGGAGTAAATAAAGGGGAAAAGTATAGATTTTACTACTATTTGTGATTTAGAGTTCTACAACTTTATTTAGCTCTTCCTTAAACTGTTCAACTGACAATGAGTGACTCATCATCTGGAGCATAGTAGAAAGATTTGATAATGTCATTAAGTAGTAAGGCTTTGAATTTTCATCATCCTTAAATTCATTAAGCATATTTATTGATTCTTTTACAATAGTCTTGCAATCTTCTAGATTTTCACACTTCATCAAGCCGTCATAAACCATCTTTTCAAATTCAGTTAATATCATTTGATTCACCTAATAGCTTTGATTGGGTTACACTAAATTAGTTATTAAACCTATTGGAATTAATCTTATTTGAATATATATTATTGAAATCCAAAAATATATAAGTCTTGAAATCCTAGTATAATATACGGGCTGGGGAAAGATTCGATTAATTGTTAGAATCTTTGATATGTTACTAAAAATGTCTATTGATTCCTTTCCCCTCAAGTTGTTAGTGGAGGTCAGATTATGGCAGAAAATGATGTTAAGGCAATAAGAAAGGAAATAGAAAAAATTAAAAAGAGTCTTGAAGAAGTCGAAAAAAGATTAGATAAAATATCGAAAATAAAGACGGCCGATGAAATCTATGGCGGGCCTGTTTCAGAAGCCCCCTAAATAATTTTTTTATTATATTAATATTATGAGAACTTCTGTAAGCATAGTTATTGTTAACATATTTTCCTTAATACTATTTTTCGTGATATTTCTAGAAGTGCTGAGTAGTGGGATATTAGTTGAATTAGATCTATTTTTAAATACGGCGATGCCCCAAATTAGAAATTCTTTCTTTACGTCATTATCAATTCTAATTGATGTAATTTTTGATCTTATATCCATGATTGTAATCTCAATATTATTATCTGTATTTCTCTTAAAGAGGTACTGCAAGAAATTTGCCCTATTTTTTTCAATGACTATAACGTTGGATGCTCTAGTAATAATAGCATTAAAAGACATAAATATGAGGGCAAGACCCTTAAATGGAATTATATCCAAAACAGACTTTGCATATCCTAGCGGCCATACAGCTGATGCAGTGGTATTTTTTGGATTTCTGACATATCTTGTTATGCGTAAGAGCGAGTCTCATATAATAAATGGGATCACCATTAGTATTTCATCTTTTATGATCATACTAATAGGATTTTCAAGACTATACCTAAATGTTCACTGGTTAACGGATGTTATAGGCGGATTTGCGTTAGGGCTATTTATACTAACTGGGAGCATATTGCTAAAAGAATATACGGGAAAATTAAACTGCGCCTCAGAGAATAAGGGAGACGAACAGTAGTCCGATATAACAGTAATAATTTACATATTAAAAGATTATTATAGAGTATACTTCTTTAGAAATCTTCTTGTGTGTTCAGTATCCATCCAACCCTGATCAAGTTGCTTTATTAATTCTTCAATTCTATCTATCTGCCTTAGAAGCCTATCCTGTATTTTCTCATTTTGAATTTCGACTTGAATGAATCCACTCATTATTGCCAGTGGATTTCTTATTTGATCTACTAAGTGTGCGAAGTATTCAAGATTACTATCTAACTGCCTTTGGGCGATTTTTGATTTGGTAATGTCAGAAACAATCGTTATAAATCCTCTCGAATAGTCTAGTGGATTTAGTGGACTTGCAATTATTAAAACATCTATCGGTCTCTTATCTTTAGTCATCCATTGCGATTCAATTCCTATGGGATTATCTGAATTTTGTTCGTAAAGTTCTCCAGCTTTTTTGTATTCTTCCTCCGTAGCATAAAGGAAATTTGTATGCATTCCAACAAGCTCTTTGTCGCTATAGCCGGTGATTTCTGACATGTTATTGTTGCACCATATGATAGTCCTTTCTTGCACAAGATTGATTCCAATTGGGGCGGCTGAAAGAATATTCTGTAAGGTTATTTCTCTTTTTTCTAATTCTTCCTCCATCTTTTTTCTTTCAGTTATATCCGTTCCAATGCCAAGTAAAGAAATCAAATTTCCTTTGTCATCATAAATGGGTTTGTTGGTCCAGTGAATCCAGACTGTTTGCCCATTCTTTTTTACATTTTCATTAATATTATTAGAATATTTGTCTATATCTGAGTAAATATCTACCAGTAAATTGTCTAAAATTTTCCCATTGGAGTCAATATGAGGTATACCCACTTCCTGCCATTTCTTTCCTATTAATTCGTTTTCTTCATACCCAAAGAACTTCAGACCAAATTCATTCATGGAAATAATTGTGCCATCTCTATCAAATTTTGCTATTATGCTATTTGCATTTTCCACAAGCTCCCTATATTTTTCTTCACTTTTTTTTATTTTTTTAAGGGAAAAATGTCTTTCATATGCTGTACTAAGAATTTCAGAAAAAATTTTCAAAATTTTAATATCATCAGGATCCCATGGGGCAGCTTCAAAGACCTTATCAAATCCGATCAAGCCCATAAGGCCATCCTTAGAAAACAATGAGACTAACAAAGCTGATTTTGTGCCACCGCTCTCAAAAATTTCTCTTTCATTTGACATCTCTGGCGGAAGCTTTGACACATCTTCAACTATTAAAATACCTTCCTCTTCAAGCTTATATGTCGCTAATGGATATAAATCTATAGGGACATCTATAAGATTATTTATCTCAGGATTAACACCTTCTTTACACCATTCATGGGTATTGTCCATCTTTGATTTATCCTTGTTTAAAATAAAAACATAAACCCTGTCTGTATTTGTCACTTCACCAAGATCTTTTAAGGATAAATTTATGGCATCATCCAGGTCTTCAAAGTTTGCAAATCTTTTTGATATTTGAGCAATAGTTTCTTCAACAGCCAATCTGTGTATGAGGGTATCTTCTGAACGTCTACGTTCAGTTATATCTATCCCTATACCAAAGAAGAAATCAAAATCCCCCATTTCATTGAATATTGGCCGACCATGCCATTCAACCAACATTTTCTTCCCATCTTTTGCAAGAATTAGGTTTTCATTGATTGTTGATTTTTTATACTTTATTATTTTATCAAATGTTTGAGATAACGATCCTCTTTCCTCTTCCGAAACAAATGTGGATAAATAATTGGTGCCAATAACTTCATTCAATTCATAGCCAAGAGCTTTGAGCATGGATTCGTTCATTAGTATTACCCTGCCATTGGAGTCCATTGCAACATAGAAAGCTGCTGATGCTTGGACAATTATATTGGCAAATCTCTGTTCCTTTAGAATTAAATATTCCGCCTTTTTTCTATCGGTGATATTAATATCAAGACCACTATGCCCTAGACTTTCTCCATTATCACCTATCATCGGCATTCCATTGGTTAGGACCCAAACACTCTGCCCATCTTTAGTCAAAAGCTTATTTTCTAAATTATGGATTATCTCCTTATTTTTAATTGCTTCAAGCCCTATTCTTTTAATCTCTTCCCTATTTTCATCGGCGACTAAATCATAAAAATATTTTTTATTAACTATTTCTTCGGGTGAATATCCAAGCACTTTTTCTATAACAGGACTTACATAAGTGTATAATCCCTGCATATTAATTTCCCAGTGAAAAGTCTGGCTTTGCTCAGCAATCTGATTGTAACGCTCTTGAATCTCTTTTTGTTCAGTAATATCCCTAGAGATGCCCAATAATGAAACAACTTTTTCCTTAGAATCAAGAATTCGTGAGCCATTCGAAGTGGGCCACCGCCAAGTACCGTCTTTGTGGAGGATTCTATATTCGATGTTTGCCTCTTTATTACCGGTTTTAATAATTCTATCAAAGAATCCTAGGCATACAGGTATGTCCGCTAGATGTACAAATTCTTGGAATGAATGATTTTCTAATTCGCTGGCTGCATACCCCAACATTGTCGCACAGTTTGGTGAAACGTAAGTGAAGGTGCCATCAAGTGATAACGTATAGATAATATCGTTGGCATTTTCTACGTAACTTCTGAACTTCTCTTCGCTTTCTCTTATTTGTTGTTGAGCCTTTATTTTTTCTGTTATATCCCTTATTATGCATTGAAATTCGACTACCCTACCATCTCTCTTAATTACGTCAATTAAAACCTCGGCTAAATGCTCAGTACCATCTTTTTTTATCCAAGGCACTTCATAATAAGTAGGTTCCCTTTTCCTTAGAAGTTCTTTAAAGATTTTAATATATGATGGGATATCTCTTAGCCTCAAGAATGGCAATTTAGTAAAATGTTTACCGATTGTTTCTTCCTTGGAATAACCTGTGAATTTTTCATGTGCTAAGTTACAAGAAGTTACAAATCCCTGGGGATTGAAGGTGACTATGCTATCTGGCGACTGCTCAATTAAGTCTCTGTATCTATGTTCACTTTCCTCTAGTTTTGCCTCTATTTTTTTTCGCCCTGTAATATCTGCAATAATGCCACTTATGCCTTGAAAATTTCCATCCTTATCTTTAATAATTGAAACAGATATCTCGCCCCACAAAATACTTCCGTCCTTTTTTTTGAATCGCTTTTCTAAATGATATCCGGATATCTTACCTTGGGCCAATTCATTTAATTTTTCTAAAGTAATTTCTAAATCTTCAGGGCATGTTATATCTAGTATGCTCTTTCCAAGCAGTTTTTTCTTCTCATAGCCTAGCATTTTTGCAAATACATCATTAATTTCGATAAACTTGAAATCACGATCCAAAAGATCTATGCCTACTGCAGCGTTTTCAAAGATCGATTTGAATTTATACTCCCTCTCTTTGAGTTGGGACTGAGACTTTCTTTCATTTGCCCGGATTTTGGATTCATTAAGTTCTCTTTGAATTACAGGGATCAGTCTAGAAAAGTTATTTTTCATGAGGTAATCCTTAGCCCCTTTCCTCATCGCCTCTAATGCTGTCTCTTCGTCTATCGTCCCAGAGGCCAATATAAACGGGATGTCAAGACCAAATTCGTTTAGTATCTCTAATGCTTTAATTCCATTAAAACTGGGCATTTTGTAATCGGCAATTATAATATCCCATTCACGGCCTTTAAGAGCATCTCTCATTTGTTTGGCAGTTTCTATTCTTTCATTATAAACAGAATATCCGCCTTTTTTTATCAGTCGTACTATGAGTTCAGCATCATCTACTGAATCTTCTACTAAAAGTACCCTGAGACGTGGTTTATCCATTTAGTTCCCCATCGTACGCACAATATTTTGACGGTAATTATGATTTATCAATCAAATTATTAAACTTTACTATGAATACAGTTCCCCTAGGTTTATTATCCTGAATTTCTATTTCTCCACCATAACGCTCAATGACTTTTTTCACTATGAAAAGTCCAAGACCGCTCCCTTTGTTCTCGCCAAAACTTGCCCCTTCTTCAAAAATATTCTTTTTAAAATTTTCAGGGATGCCATTGCCATAGTCTATAACTTTTAAGATGCAAGATTTTTCTTCATTTTCTATCTTGAAGTCAATTTTATCTGTTTTCCCATGTACAATGGCATTGCGGACAAGATTATCAATTACAGAATTAAGTGCTCCGTCTGCAACAACATTACAATCCCCAGAAATTGAGAATTCTATATTGGCATAGTTTTTGATTATTTCATTTATTACCTCTTGAAGATTGTATTTCTTCATTTGGCCGCCTGAAGTTACAGCTTGCTCAAGCTCCCTCATTCTATCTATAAGTGTTATGCTTTTGTTGATGGCTTTCGATGCTTTTATTTTTAGACGTTCATCTCCACCAGACATCAAATCAATAGCAGTAAGAACTATTGTGAGGTCATTTAGTATATCATGTCTTAATATTTTATTTAGGATTCTCAGAGCTTCGTTTAGTTCAACTAATTGTTTTTCATATATCTTCCTGCTTGTTATATCGTGTACAATTCCCCGGTACCCGATAATTTTTCCATTTTCATCTCTCCAAGCTGAAAAGGAAACAAGGCAGTGTATTTTTTCCCCCATTCTATTTTTAAATACCAGAGGATACTCTTTGACCGAACCAAACTCGGCAACTTTTTTTTGGAATTCAATTCTTTCTTCTGGAAGGTTGTAGAGATCTAAGATATTTGAGCCAATCAATTCATATAAGGGAATATCTAGTAATTTTGCCGATGCTTCGTTTGCATCTAATATTTCTCCATCTATTGAAGTTGCCCATACTGCATCCCTTGATTCTTCAAATAGCGTTCTATACCTTTTTTCGCTTTCTTTTAATATGGCAGATGAGGCATCAATGCTTTCAATCATTTCATTGATATTTAAAGCCAAAGAGGATATTTCATCATCTCCATAAACTTTTAGCCTAGACGAGAAATCTTTTGCAGATGATATTCTCTTTACATCTTTTTCAAGTGAAAATATTTTTGAAAGAATACCTTTTTCAAACGCAAAAATAAAAATTATCCCTGCAAAAATTGAAAATCCTAAAGTTGCCATTAATAAATAAAAACCTAATTTCTTTGATTCTAAATATATGTCCCTCGATAGTTCAACTTCAAGAATAAGGCCGGGGTCACCATGTAGATCTTTTAATACATAATAACCAAGAATTTTAGAATCATTAATTATTTTAGAATGAATTGTTTTACCCTCTAGGAATTTTGGATTGGCCTCTTTTATTACAGGGCCTATTTCAGGGCTATTTATCTTGTATACTTGAATCGGGGTAGAAGAAATTTCAGAAAAAATATTAACTTTTCTAGAATCTACAAATTGACCCATTATGAGTGTTCCGGCTATTGGGCCAGAGGAATCGCTTCTCAAGATAGGTCTTGAAGCCAGAAAAACTATATTATTTTCTGTAGTTAAAATCCCACTTGCTATGTTTTCTTTTTCCTTTAAAACAAATATTTCAGAACTGGATAATGAATTTTCTAAGTCTTGCGGGAACTCTATTTCTTTTTCCTCGATTAAGTCATATGCTTTTTTATACATTATTTTCCCATTATCCTCCAGTATTACAAAAAAATTAATATCTAGCGAGGTAAAAGTTTCATCGACTAGATTATCTTCTATATAATTATAATTTTTTTCCGATGCATAATAATAAGTATCATCCCAGAACGCCCAGTCGGCTACAGTTGAATCAAGATTTGATATGTCATAATTAATTAATTTTACTGTGTTTTCAATCTCTTTTGTCAATAAATCATTTTCAATTTCATAAGTTTTATCCACCAGCAATAATCCAGACAATAGAGATATCAATATGGTTGAACCTAAGACCATTGTAGAAAGAAGTAATATGCTTTTTTTCCTCAGATTCAATTGAAAATCTCCATATTTTGAATAAGTATTACTTAAAAGGATAAATGGATTCTTTTATATAAGTTTTTACTCTTCTTGTATATTATTTCTAAATCTCCCTAATTTGAACTCTTTTTTCAAATCAGAACTCAGAAATAAAGTGAAGCCGTTGGGGAGCCAATTTAATAAATACGAAATCCCAAGGATAATGTATATATCTTAACTACCAAATGCTAAGGTCATGGACATTCACAAGGGAAAAATAAGATATGAAAATCAAATGGCTCTGCTGGAGAAATCAAACATCTGTGAAGAAAACAAAACTGCGATAAAGGAATTCAAGAGTTACCTAATAGCCACGAGGATTGGCTTGCATAGAACTATCAGATACATTTCTTCACTAAGATTAGTCTGCGAGAGGTACAATGATAAGCCTTTTTCTGAGTGGGGATTAAAAGATACGACAGAAGTTCTAGAAAAAATTGAAATGCTAGATATATCCCTTCATACAAAAAATGAATTCCAGAAGGGCCTTAGAAGATTCTTCAAATGGTACAAGGGAGAAAAATGGGAAGGAGTTGAACCCTTAAGGGGTAACAGAAGAGTTGATAGAAAACCCGATATTCTCACAAAGGATGAAGTATTCTCGTTAATTGATTCAGCTAAGCATCCCAGGGATAAGGCCATGATTGCACTCCTCTATGAAGGTGGATTTAGGATAGGGGAGCTTGCATCAATTAAATTTAAGGACATAGAGTTCAACAAGTTTGGTGGCAAGGTCAAAGTTAGTGGAAAGACCGGGGAGAGGCTAGTTCCTTTTGTTTTCTCTGAATCCTACATTAAGAACTGGATGCAGATGCATCCTTGTCCCGGGGAGGATACAGATCTTTTTGTTGGACTAGGAATGAGGAATTATGGCAAATCCCTCTATTATGATGTCTATAGTCTCGTATTGAAAAAGGCGGTGAAAAATGCAGGACTAAAAAAGAAGATTACCCCACATCTTTTGCGCCATGCACGTGCCACACATCTGGCCTCAAAACTGACAGAGTCAGAAATGTGCCATTACCTTGGTTGGCAGATGGGCTCAGACATGCCAAGAATATATGTACACCTATCAGGGAGGGATATTGACAAGGCCATCTATAACAAAGTCTATGGATTTAAAACTGATGAAAAAAAGGAAAAAGAATCCCTAAAACCCTTAATATGCCCAAGATGCAAGGAGAACTGCGGCCCTACGTCAGAGTTCTGCTACCGCTGCGGGATGTCACTAGAGGAAGATAAAATCTTTGAAATAGAAAAACATGAAAAGGAATTAAAAAAATTCTTTTTTGAATGCGCTGAAAAAGACGTTGGACTCATAAAAAACCTCAACAAGTTTTTAGAATTCATTGAGGTTATTGACTCTGACCCAGATTTGAAAGAAAGGATTAGAGAAGAAACAAGGAAGATAAAATAAAGTCTGATATATTTTTTATTTCGTATATGTTAAATTTCTATTTTATAATCTCCTAGATTAAATGTAGATCCAATTTCTGGCCCTATTTTTAGAACCATACCATGACAATGTATTAGTCCAGCATTTGCAGAATACAATCAGGTGATGCAAAACGGCAGCAATAATTGAAATTGACGGGAAGAAGTTTGTTGAAGGAAATGAGATAATATCGGCTTGGAAGAGCACCACAGGCTGGGCTTGGCTTGCGACAGAAGTTTCTGAAATAAGGAGAGTAGAGGACGAAACAGGCGGCTCAGTGATAAACGGGAAGCCAGAGAATGACATAATCTACTACGGCCTAGTTTTAGGGCCAACAGAGGAGTGGGGCTATTTTTCGGCAAGAGAACAGGAAATGGACCAAAGGGTAGAAAAAGAATTTTTATTTTCTTATTAAAGGATCCTTTAACATTCACAACTTCTATTAAAAGATAGGGCCAATTCGTTTAATAGATCTGACCCTAAAAATAATTATAGTAAAATCATTTAGTCTGACTTAATAAAGTATAAATTGGCGTTTTATAGAAAAGGAGAAAAAAAGAATATTAGAAATAATATTAATCCAAGTATTGCCAGTATTATGAATCTTTTTTTAATAGAATATTTATCAATGAAAGTCGGTAAAATAATCATGTACAAAAATAGCCCTACAAAATACGAAACTAACAGAAATCCAGGGATGTCTAAATCCAATTTATATTGAAATATTATTAGACATGCGAGTATTAAAAGAATTACATATAGAATATTACGAAATAATTTTTGCTTTTCTCCGATGTACTTTGACTTTAGATAAAAACTAAGAAATGCTAATAAAATAAAAACTAGAAAAATCAACTTCGAGATGTTTGGAAAAAAATCAGTCAATCTCAATCTCTCCCTTGTACTCTTCTACATTGCCGGGTTTGAAGTCAGATGTCATTTAATAGCCTCCTTTGAGATATTCAATGAAAGATATTAGTCCACCTAATAGAATAAATGCAAAGAATATTGCCCATTTTATTATCATTTTTTTGAAAGGAATGCTGGTATCAAAAAAGTCACGTATTATCATTTCTCTCAAGAAAAAGACAAGCATTGTGTCGAGCATTATAAATGCCCCAAGGTCCTTCTTAACAAATATTGCAAATATAAAAAGAGGTATTGAAAGTATAATACTTGTAATATACCAGATCTTTCTGCGAGATTTGTATTTGCTTTCTTCTATTGGCCTATCCCTTTTTGAGACTTCTTTGGGATATTTATAATAAAAAATAATACCGACTAGTACGGCTATACCAGATCCTGCCAAAAAACGAGGAGTTAACGTGAATTCGTATTCTAACAAATAGCTAGCCGCTAGTACGCCTGCACTAGCTAACGCATATTTACGATTTAGATTCTCAAGAAAAAAATCTTTTTGTCCAAATACTTTATTTGTTATCGTGTTTTGAATAGAGGCCCGAGTGGCATCATGAGTACTTATGGCAGTTAGAATGGTAATTAAGAGAATATTTCTAAATCCAAAATAACCTATTATGCCAATTTCAAGTAAAATATATCCAAATAATAATCCTGACAGGAATATGAGAAGGGACAAAATAAAAAGATTATAGTTACTAAAAGATATCCGATATTTAGCTTTACTTTTTCCTAAAGTTATTTCTCCTTTTTGCGCTTTATTTGCAATCAGAATTTTGTCAGCTGTAACTTCAACTATCCTGTATTTGAGAGCCTTTAGTTTCTTTTCAATTAAGCTAGCATTCTGATTTTTATTAAGTTTAACTTCTCCAGTTATCTCCATTACAATCTCTCTTAAGTAAATTCTATTTTGATTAATTGAGACTTTTCCATATATTTAAGGATATGGAAAAAAATAGGGAAAATAGGGAAAAGGCTCACAGTTATTCTGGCCTTAATTTTAGGGCCATACTCTAACTATTGCGCATAAGGTAAATTATATGCAATAAATTATACATATGTGTTTCATTTTAAACATTTGTGTTGGATTAAAAAAATTATTCATTCTCAGTTTCTTCTTCGCCTAATCTAAATTCAATGCTAAAATTCTTGATATATTCTTTTTCTTCTTTACTGAATTTATAATGATCTGCTAGAATGTCATCTATTTTATCAATTATAGATTTTGATTTACCTGGGAAAAATTCATCATAAATCACTTTGCCAGATGTTGCATATGAGCACTCTTTACGATTGGCATTTTTCTTATAGTCTTCCATCAATTCACTGGCCAATCTTTTCAGTTGATCTGTCAACTCGGGATTAATCTTATCCAAAGAGATAGGGAAGTTATAAATTTCTCTTAAGTTTAGATGTCTGCCATCAGAATATAGTGTAAAGAATAAGTAAAATAAGGAGCTATTAAGAACAGCAGAAACAACTTTTGCGTATTTAGGTGGTTTCACGCTGAGTTCAATTAATTGGTCTGAGATTTTTTCTCCCTCTTTTTCATTCCAAAAATATGAAACAAAGTCAATTGCCCTAATCCAATATTGAGGTGCGTTATGAAACCAAACTTGACCAGTGTCTTTTTGATTACCCAGGTAGTTCATAAGAGGTTTGTTAGTGTAAATCTTTTTCAGAATTGATTTTTCAATTTCCTTTCCAAGTTTAGGTATTGAACCGTCTACAACATAATTAGTAGATTTAGCGTATTCGATTATTTGGAATAGCGAGTCTCTATCCTCCGTATACCATCTGTTATAAGTTGTTGTATAAACTTCACTTTTTTCTGATTGCTCTCCTTTTTTTTCAAGAATTATTATAGATGACCTACAATGTTCTAGGTCGCCAAATATTTTACCTGGCCTGTCATCATAGTTTGATATCCAAAGATTACTTCCGTGGCCTAAAAGAAGCTTTTGTAGGCTTGCCATCCTATCCGTAGCCACTGCAGAAATAGGAACAATAAGGCCGCAATAGCCCCCTTTCCTTAGTAAGGACAATGATCTCTCATAGAAATATGCATGTGTGTTACCAGCTTCTGCAGTCTTGTATAAGCCTAGTACTTTTCTCGTAGTTTCAGGCAGCTTACTCTTTTCAATATAAGGGGGATTTCCAATAATTACGTCAAATCCATCTTTTAGAATCAAGTGAAAGTCCACTCCCCAATGGAAGGCACCCACCAATTCAGAGCTAGATATACCTGGTTTTTTAGAAAGCTTTCTTTTTTTATTAGGTGTAAGCATATCGTTTAGATAAGCAGAATAATTTTGAGTCATGAATCCATAAAGACTCTTTCTAATTCTTTCAAGAAGTAAACCAAGTTTTTTAGCTTTTAACGGATTCTCTAGAGGATAAATGCTTCTTAGTGCAGTGTAAGAAGTTAAAATCTTCTCAGTATCATAAGTATCGAAATCTTCCTTCACTTTTTCTATGATAAGGTGCTTATCTTCATCGGATGAATAAGCCAGATCTAATCCTTCCAAGGAAGTTTTAACCTGATCGTCATCAATAAGTTTTGATATGAATTTCTGACCTTTTTCGTTTATCCATCCAACTAGAGAATCTCCTTGCATTATATTGAATTCAATGTTTGGTAGAGTCTGAATATGCTCCTTGTCAGTAATATCCATATCTTCAATCAGACTTAGCCAAAGCCTGAGCTTAGCAATTTCAACTGCAGGACCCTCTATGTCAACTCCAAAAAGATTATGGCCAATTGTTTCTCTTTTTATAGAATAAAGATTGGCATCCTCACCAATTGCTTTTAACAGAGATTTCTTGATATGTACAATTTTCTTTAGAGCCGTAGTTAAAAAATGCCCAGAACCACATGCTGGATCAAGGACTGTTATCCCCATAACTACTTCAAGAGCCCTTCTTACGTCTGAACTATTTCTTGGAAGATTAGATAGAAAGAAATCAAGATTTGAATATTCTCTCAGTTCACTTTCTTTCCAGCCACTATTTAAGAAAGAGTCCTTTATTTTTTTCATGAGGTAAGGATATATTGTGCTTTCACATATGAAGTTTGTAACATCATCAGGGGTATAATATGCTCCCAATGCCTTTTGTCTTTGTGTCCCTAATTTTGTGATATAGTTGATTGTTTTTTCGAAGATGTTTCCAAGGATATCTGGATCAAGACCTTTCTCACCAGATATTGTAAAATCATAATTTTGAAGGAATTCAAGTATAATCTTTTCTAGAATATCGTTTTCGATATCAAATTCTTTTTCATTTTTGATAGATTCTCTAAAAAGCCCACCGTTTAGATATGGAATGTCATTATAGTGGCTTATTCTTCTAATTTCTGAAGATCTATCTTTGATAGGTGTATTGAATACTTCAAAGAACAGAGGCTGGAGGTATAGCTTGTAGAACGATAGAATCATTTTGCTTCGTATAGTTAAATATTCCTGCCAAAGATTAAGAAGCAGATTATTTTCGATAAGGCCTTTGTCCTCTAAGAATTTGATAAATAAAATCCTATTCATGAAGTTAATGCAAAACAACCTTACATCTAAGTCACTTGATGATGACGGGGATTTAACTGCTGTCAATAAGGAATATTGTCTTATCGTGGAGCCATCTTTAGAATTAACACCAAAAATATAGTCCATATAATGAGAATAAAAACTTTGAGATATCTTCTCCCTTTCCATTTCAAGTTGATAGGATTCTTCCTTGAATGTGTGAATTATATTTGCTTTTGAGAGAGATAGGTAGAAATCATCTAGGAGTTCCTTTACATTCATCAAATTTTTTTGGCCGATAAGCTCTAAGAATACTGGCCTTAGATTTATAGTTTTCAGTTCTTGTATTCTTAGGACATCCTCGTAGAACTTAACCATAACCCAAAGAAATCCATCTGTTGCAATGCCATAGTTAGTTGGTGTTTGTTTTGATATCAACCATTCTCTTACTTGACTAATTGCAGAGTCTTTAGCATATAGATCTATGTTCAAAGCCTTTGCTTCAAGAAGAACAAAATTATTGTTAACTTTTATGGTATAGTCTGCCCATCTCCTAGACTCATCAAAAGTCTGTTTTGTTTCCTTTATGAAATCATTATCTTCAAAGTCAAGTATTTTAAGAAGTGGATTGATAATAAAATTCTTTGTGAATTCTTCAGGTTTTTGAGATATTAACATGTCATCTGGTCGGAGATGCCTAAAGGGATCAGAAAAAATATCACTAAGATCTTTCTTATTTTTTATATTTGCCCCTAATTCTGAAACGAGTTTCTCAAAAGCTCCGTAGAGCTCTGATCTTTTATCTTCGCTTAAGTTTGTTTCTATTTTTGAAAATCGTGTTTGAGGCATTTATTACATTTTGAGTCTATAGATTAAAAGAGTTTCTAAATTTGTTTGAAAATGCCTTTATTAATATCTAGTAATCTTTTGAAAATATAATTCTATCTAAAAAAATTAAATATATTTAACTTTAAGAAGAAATATTTAATAATAATTAATCTTCAAGTTCTTCTTTTATATGTTCTATTGATTTGAGTGCTAAGCCTGTTCCTTCAATATCTAAATTATTAGTTTTTTCACTATGTTTTTTTATAGTACTACTTGGGTAGAATTCTCTTTCAAATTCCTTTATTGAGGAAAAAGTATTACTTTTATTTTTCATTTAATATCTCCCATATTATAATTATGCATATATCTTGGATTTAAATCTTTCTCAAAATACAATTTTCTTTTTATCCATATGAATCCATCTCCCTTCGATATCACCGCAACATCTATTGGCCCCCCTACAGTCTCTAATTCTAATGATACTCTTTTTCTGAAGGAAGTTAAATTAACTAAAGATTCAGCCACCGTTGCTATTTCATTTTTTGGTAACATTGACACTATTGTAAGTAGAGGGAAAACGAATTTTTCTAATCTATAATCATCCATTCTTTTCCAATAATCATCTAATATGCCCTTACTTATTTTTTTCAGATTTTTTTGTAATTTAATAAATTTTTTTTCAGATGCTTCTTTATTAGTATTATCTATGTACAATGCGATTTCTTTTTTTACATAATCTGTAGATAATTCTGAATATTTCTGAAAAATTTGTGAATAGTCTATTTTTAAATCTCTATAATATCGGGGGTTAATACCTTCAATAAATGTTCCCACTTCCTCTCCTTGAGCAAACGGCATTATTGAAGCGTTATGTTTGTAATCAATTTGATCATAATTATATTCTTTATATTTAAGGAAATCGTCTACAATCCCCTCAATATGAAACGATTGTACCGCTGGATATATTTCATTTTCGCCAAAACCTGCAATTACAATCCCTGAAACTCCTGAATGGAATAGTTTCTCAGGAGCTTTCAAGGCAAGACTAATAGCTATTTCAACTAATTTATCTGTTTGAGATTTAGAAAATGGTAGTTTTTCAAAAACAATATTTTTTACTTTAATTATATTCTCTTTATATTTTTCTTCAAATCTCTTAATATGCTCTTCAGTCGCATTAGGTAATAGCTCTGTTTTCTGCCAGACTTGATATTCTCTATTTAGTATTCTAGTCATTATTTTTTTTATTTCAGTAACTTCTATCTGCTCTTTTTCAGTTAAGTACTTGTCTATTTCTTTATTAATTATGGCTTTAATTCTTTCAAAGTACCCCCCTACATTCGCTTCAAAAAATCTAGCTTTTTCTTCTTCTGAAATAATATTGACGTAATCTTTGAGATATTCGATAAAATGAAACGCGTATTCCTTTAAAGTTGGAAATTCTATATCTGCATATCTTTTTCTATACATTTTTATTATAGTTTCCCACGGAACACTCATAAAATTTGCGTTTCCGTAAATCATTATTCCTATTGGTTTGTGTCTTGAAAGAGAAAATATCTTATTTGCAGAAGTAAATATTTTCTCACCTTCGCCTAAGGTTACTGCACTATCTGCAGCAAGCGCCACAGCTTCCCTATTCATAATTAGTATTTCTGCAGTCATTGAATATAATTATGTTTTTTCCATATATTTAAGGATATGGAAAAAAATAGGGAAAATAGGGAAAAATATTCTTTTTCCATTTTAATATTTGGCCCTAAAAACCATCACCTTCAAATTTGGCCTTAAAAATTAGCCCCCATTATGCAAGTATAATTAATATGGAAAAATATCCCCTTTGCAGTAATTATTAATTTGGCTTTGACCTTATTTTTCATAAAATCTATATTGGGGGAGAGAGTAGATTCCTTATCACAAAATCCACCTTGGCGCACATCCAGTGATTCAAACCACGACTATAAGTTAATGTATTTGATTTCTCATAACTAATAAATTTGTAATCAGAAATACCGCATGCTTAGTTTTCATGCACGATAATTATAAATAAGCTCCTTCTTGAACTGCACCGGTAAATATGTCAAATACACGAATGGACACATCTATTCTAGATGTGATCAAATCCGGTATAATGCCGTTCACCGCTAAAGAGGTTGAGGAGAAGGTACACCTCGGCCACACTATGGTGGTGCATTGGTTGAAAATTTTGAGGTCTGATATTAAGGCCAATAGGCCCTATGCTCAAGGCTTCAAATGTGATAAGCGAAAAAATGCGCTTAGTCACCAGAATCAGTGGATTTACTGGTTCGAGCGGTAGGGTACAGTAGGTGAGTTGGATTACTGCTACCGTAAATAACTGCATTGAAGGGCTACCTGGCCCTAAAATTAAGGCCAGTTCTAGGGGAGAGCATCTTATAGGCCAGTATGTTGAGCTGCTGGAGGATATACCTCCCTTTCTTGACGGCATGGCCCTGCCAAACGGGCCGTTCAAAAAAGGCCAGATTGTGAGGGTCAATGAAAGGCTTGCATGGCCCCTTGAGATACTAATTGCAAATGAGTATGCTAGGCCATTTAGGAGGGATTCAGATGAGTGAAGCCCGAGATGACGATTTGGCCCTAAAAATAGGGCCAATGCCATCGATTGATAGCCCTATCACTTCCTGGGCCAAATACTACCGCTCTCTTGGGTGGAACGCTATCCCGATAAAAACGATGGATAAAATACCTCTAATAGGATGGAAGGCATACGAAAAGAAAATGGCAAGTGAGGAAGAAGTTGAAGATTGGTTTAACAGGTGGCCTGATGCAGACATAGGGATAGTATGCGGCGATATAAGCGATTTAGTAGTGATGGACATCGATATAGATAAGGGTGGCCTTGACTCTCTAAACAGTATCAAGCCTAAGGACTATAACCTACTTACACCTCTTGTAAAGACTGGAAGAGAAGGCGGAGGCTACCACTACTACTTCAAAACTAACGGCAGACATGTCCAAAAGATCACAGATCTAAGGCCTGGCATAGATATCCAGGGGGAAGGTTCCTATGCAAAGGCCCCACCTTCTATACACAAGACTGGAAGGCATTACCGCTGGATAAAGTCGCCAACTGACTTCCCGCTGGCCGATATCCCAGATTGGCTTCTCGGTGCGATTGAAGCAAATGGTAACAAATCGAATTTTAGGGCCAACGATACTGAGCATGAAAAAAGGGAAAAAGAAGGCATAATAAAAAGCGGAAGGCGAAACATGGAGCTCACAAGCCTTTCCGGGGAGCTATACAATAGGGGCTACGATCCTAAGAAGATCAATGAGTGCCTCCACGCCGTAAATAAGACTCTCACAGAAGAGCCCCTGCCAGAAGCAGAAGTCAACAGGATAAAGACTGACTGGCCCACAAGGCATTTTCTAGAAAACGATGTTGGAAATTCTGAGAGGATGGTCTACTACTTTGGCAACATGTTCAGGTATTCCCCTCCTGAAGATCTATTCTACGTGTGGGATGGCAGGCGCTGGGCAAAGGATGACATGAACATGATCTGGGAGCTTGCTGTTGAAACTATCAAAAATATCGCCAAAGTAGAGACAGAAAAGGCAAAGAGTGAGGACGAGCTAAAGAAGCTGTTAGAACTCGCCAAAAACTCCTTCAGCAACAACAAGCTCAAGGGCATGATAAACTGCCTTAAATCACAGCCAGAAATCAAGGTGAGCTCTGATAGATTTGATAGAAACCTATACCTTCTATGCTGTGAAAACGGTACGCTTGATCTCTTGAACATGGAGTTCAGGGAGCACAGAAGGGAGGACTACATCACCATGATCGCAGATGTTTCCTATGATCCCGCTGCTAAATCTGACCTCTGGGACAGCTTCATATCAACTATCCTGCCGGATGAGGATGTAAGGCTATTTGTGCAGAAGGTCTGTGGGCTATCTCTAAATGCTGCAATAATAGAGCAGAGGTACTACTGCTGCTACGGCAAGAGGGATAACGGCAAGTCAAGATTCACTGAAGCTATAACAAGGGTGCTTGGCGACTATTCCCAAGTTGCACCTTTTAGCACATTTGAAAGAAAGAAGCTGCAGAGTGGCCAGGCAAGGAGCGACATTATCAGGATGAAGAACAAGCGTTTAGTTGTTATCCATGAGGTCCCGGAGGATGCCAACAGGGTCGATGACAACCTGATAAAAAGCATAACTGGAGGGGATGTGATCGCATCACGTGATCTATACCAAAAGGAAGAGGAGTACACCCCCACCTGCAAGCTGATCTTTGAAGGCAATCACAAGCTCAAATACTCTGGCCATGAGCCTAACTTCATCAAAAGAACAGTCTTTGTGCATTTTGACGTGACAATCCCGGAAGATAAGCAGGACAAGGAGCTTCCGTATAAGCTAGCAGACCCCAATGTTAAAAGTGCAATTCTAAACTGGATGTATCAAGGCTGGATTGAATACAAAAAGGACATTGAACTAAACAAGAAGCTCACAATACCCTCCAAAGTTAGGGCCATAACGACCGAGGCCAACTTAGAAAACGATCCTGTCGGATTTTTCCTTGAGAAGTGCTGCTATGTACAGGAAGGATCTAGGGTCAAGAGCTTTGAGCTCTATACGATATACGAGAACTTCTCACAACTTGAAGGGATTACCACATTTAAGATCCAAAAGTTCGGGCGCATAATGAAGGACAAGGGATATGACAAGGAAAGGACCATGGATGGCGTTTTATACAGGGACATAGGCATCAAACCCGAGTGGATGGCAAATGAAGAGTATGTTGAATTTAATCCACCGGAAGAAGCAATAATTGAAGACACCTAAAATCTATGTAGGATATGTAGGTTTTACCTCATTTCCTAGAAAATATAAAATTTTACGCCTCGTATAGGGGGTTTTATAAAAATGGCCAATATCCTACATAACCTACATAAATCACATTGGCCCTAAATTTAAGGCCAATTACAAACTTATCATTTAGATTCGAAAAGCCCTCTAAAAAATAGTATGATCTTGTGGCCAACTACACCAGAAGTCAACTGGAGTATGAACTCCCCATTTTTTATAATATCGTTATAGTCTACTGTTAAAAAAGTTGGATTGGAAGGAGATTCTCTAAAGGACCATAAAATTGAATTGCTGATGATTTTGGAATCCTTTTCAAGATTACGGGGGCTCTTTCCAGTTTTTATTACAAGTTCATCAAGTATAGCTTTTTCTAGATTCTTAAACATTTTATCATCGTGGAAATTCTTTTCAGCTGCACGTGAAAAGAAATCAAAGGTGGTCTTCTGAATTGATCTGACTGTTCTGACATCCCTGCCAGTGGTGCTAAATCTCTCTAGCCTCTTTTTCTCAAATTCCATTCTTACTTCTCTTGAGTAAAAATATTTGTAACTAGAAAAGGGGAATTTCTGGAAATGTTTTTTTGCATTAATGTGAAATTTATCGTTGGGATAGGCATATGCTATAGGAACGCCAGAGTCACAAAAGAAGTTCATAGCAACCCTACGATAGCATCATTCTCTCTAGTTTTTTTAATTCCTCAGGCTTTAGATCTTTTGATAGTTCTTCCGTATAAGAAAGCATTTCCTCATATGAAGGCCAGAGATTTTCTTTTATTAGATCTGACTGAAGATCTTGCAACTCTTTTCTTATTTTTGCTACTTCTAATTTTGATTTCTCTGTGAATCTTTTAATTTCCTCTTCTTTTTTAGGGCCCATCAGTGTATTGGTGTACGGGGTCAAATATGTATAAAGCCTATCCTGAATTTCTTTTAGCTTTCCCAGATAGCCGATTGCTTTGGATCTATTTTTATTATTTCTTAGACCTAGCATCATGCTTTCAAAGATATCTGTAAAATCACAAAAAGCCTGGAGTATTTCTTCATCTTTCACATGATGCAGTGAGGTGTAGTAGTCTGTTATAACATTCTCAATCTTGTTATTGATCAAGGGATCATAACTGTCTTTCTTTATGGAATCTATTACTTGATTAATGAATTCCACTGTTTGCATATTGTTTTTATACAGAGGCTTATACTCCTTCGGGCATTTATTTTTGTACACCCAGTCGTAAAATTGTTCCCTTGGTTTCATGAATATGCCCTTGTAGTCGTTAATGATTTTGTCTATAGCTAAACGCCCCTCAGGTTTGGACTTAATATCTGAGCTAACATAATCGGATAAAGAGTTAACATGCTTGGTATTCAAAATCTCTACTGCCACGGGAGAATAAAATCCGTGCCTGTACCAGCCATAAGTAAGATTTGTATAGTTCAATTTCTCAGCTATAAATACTATGAATTTCACAAGCCTTGTCTTTGTCAGGTATTTCCTTTCAGTGCTATCTCTGATATTGGCCATCAGAGAATCAAGGGCAAATTTTATGAAATCCTCTTCTGAAAAAGTATTGAAATTTACTGGGCTTGCCATCTTTATTTTGCCTCCAGGATATTAAATTCTATACAATTATATACTTATCGAGGTCTTACAAGTATACATTTGTAATGATAATACTTTATAAATTATATACCTCAAGCTTACACTTGTAAAATATCTTAAATAGAAATTTAAGGGCGTTACAGATAAGGCCAAAATCCCATTTTTTCCAAAAAACTTATATGCCCCTAACTTTTTCCTTATTTAAAGTGAGACTATGAAGACTAATTCGAAATATTTAATAGGATTTTCAATTATTGCATTAATCTTTATTTTTACTTTCTCTTTATTTACTCTAAATTATAAAATTTCTAAGTCAGACACAAAATTGAATGAGTTGACAAGCAGGTATTCGTCGCATAATTATGAAATTGATAATAGCGATATTCTGTACCTTTATTTAGAAGACAGGGAAACTTTAGGTAAATATCTTGAATCGTCAATCATTAATAATTTAGAAAAAGAGGGATATACAGTTGAAATTGTCCAGGAATTTAAGGACAATTATGGAAATCAAACACTTCTTGTTTCTTTGCCAGAGAAGAATATCAAATATAATCCATTTTTACCCACTTCGAGAATAAGAATGCTTTCATACTATTCTTCATCAGGTAATACAAAATACTTCAACGATTTTAAGAACGAAAATACCCCTTCTGTTGTGTTTGAGGCAGAGGAAGGCTATCAAGGGGAACTATTTATCGTTTCAAAGATATATCTTGAAAACAATAGCAGGGGCATTTTATCATTAAATGCTTACAGAGAAGATTTGGCCAATTCATTAGGGAAAGCTGTAGGAATGATAATACGTTCAAAATAGTATTGAGTTCTTGATTAAAAAAATTAATAATACGCAGATAAAAGGGGATATCTTCTGACTTTAAATATTGGCAGATAAAACAAATAGTTTTTTTATCCGATACTCTTAAAAGCATGTTTCAAAGATATCCTGCCGTGAAAGAATTAGCTAGAGATGGGATCTCATTAGAATTTTAATCAGTATCTCTGAAGCTCTAGCAGAAAGATTTATTGAAGTAAAAAATAGATAAAAAAGATGCAATGGCACGATGTCGACAGAGCTATGACTTATAGATTATAACACATCCAAACTGCAAAGTTTTTGGAGAAAAATGTTTAAGAAATACTAAGAAGGGAATTGCGGTGACAAGAGCGCTGCTTGCAAAATGCCATTAAATCTAAATGAAATTCAAAACTCGGATAATGAGTCGGCATAGATACCTGCTACAATATGTGGTTGCTATGCCAGCGTTTTGAATATATTCCATCTAGTTAGAAAGGAGGTATTGATAGTACGAAAATAAGTAAATTAGTAAAAATTATAGCCATTATAGTAGTTTGCGTGATATTTGATATTGTTCTTCATCTTGTTACAAGTGTATACAGCACTATGCCTGAAAATCCAAGCTATAGCATAGTAGCGAAGTTGCTTGGTGTGGAAATTACCGTTTCTCTTTGGGCGTTACTCGCTTTTTCCGGAGCTGCTTATGTTTATTTCCTCATCAGAAATGCGATTCCAGGGAAGGGTGTAAAAAAAGGATTGAGGTACGGGGCTGCAATAGCGCTGCTTTGGCAGTTTGCCATGCTGGAGGGTGTATCCCTTTTTGGCAATCCAATAATTAACGAATTTGTAGTTGGCCTCAGTGATGCTATACCTGTTTTTTTAATGGGCATTCTACTAAGTTTGCTAAAAACTGAGGAAGGTGAGAACGCCGCCTTAGAGCCATTTTCTCTCGGGCAGAAGCTGACTGTCGTATCCATATTTACAGGGATATTCTTAATTGGGCGATATGCTGCATATTTCATGGAAGTGGTCCGATCAGGGCACCAAACAAGCCCGTTTTTTACATTTTTTTGGACGCTACTTATGGGGGCTTGTATTGGGATAATATGTATTTTGCTAGAAAATAGTGGAAATACTTTGTCCTTGAAACATAGAGCTGCAAAATTTGGATTCTTGATTTTTGGAGTTAATTGGGCCACGTTCCTTCTTTTTATGCCTTTATTGTTTTCTGGCTATATGGTCGATGTGCTGTTTAGAATCGTTATAGACACCCTGCTTGTAACGATTGGATACTATTTGGCATTTAGCCCCAAGATTGATCTAAAACCTAGATCAATTAAATGAGGTGTTGCCTGCGTGAAAACGCTTAAGCGCAATAGGATTCTATGCGGCATTTTAGTTTTTATTTTATTATTCATTGTGCAAATATTTTTGGGAAAAGCGGGGCACTTTTTAGCAAATATGGGTTCATGCCAACAAATTGATCCGTATGGCATTTTTGTTGGCATTTCAATACACCATGCCGTTCAAATGCTTATTGCTATAGCCATTATCTTTACTTTGATTAAGCTAAAAAAAATCGATTTCTATTTTCAGCTAGGCGATGTCAGAAAAGGGGTAAAATACGTATCTTTGTTTACTATCGCTTTTGCGGTTATTTCAATAGCATTGCACATTCTTATGTATGCCACTAATCAGTTGCCCGTGTATACTTTTCCGCTGGACGGGAGAAATATCGCCGGGACTTTAGGATTCCAATTATTCTTAAGCGGGCCATCAGAAGAGATCGTATTCCGAGCATTGCCAATAACAGTGTTAACCTATGCTTTTGGCAAAAATATCCCAATAAAAGATAATATTACATTGGAAGTGATACTAGCCTCAGTGCTATTCTCTTTTGCCCACATCACACTGTCTTTCAACCCATTTGTTTTTAACGTAGATTATTTTAAGATATGTTATGCGTTTGTACTTGGAACAATTCAAGGGGTTGCATATCAAAGAAGCAAGAGCATTCTATACCCAATATTAATGCACAGTTTCAGCAATGTTTTAATGGTTTCCATTGGATATTTATTTTTAGTTTAAAAATATCATTCGCAGACTGTATTCTCTTTCTACTAATAAAAGCATTCTATTTCCATATCTATTTCTCATTTTAATTATTAGATACCCGCCCAAAATGATCTAAATTTAATTTAGTAATTTTTAATTCCAATTTTGATCTAAAAATTTACATCTTGTATAGAGATTTTAGGAAAACAGCTGAAATCATAAATAATCTGCTCACTTTCATTGGCCCTAAAATTAAGGCCAATTTTGCAGTAATTTCATTTCTATTTATATACTAAGCCGAGTGATTTCGAATTAAAATGTGAAGCCGTTGGGGGGATTTGAACCCCCGTCGAACTAGATTACGAGTCTAGCGCATGGCCGAGCTTTGCTACAACGGCATGATTAATTGTATAAAATTAGGTCGTTTTAAAACATTTGCTCTAATAATTTATATTAAAGACGGGTAGAGGTATTTTTTATTCTTTTTTTCTTTAATCTTGTCCCAGTCAGAGAGAATCTTTATCGATTCAAGTGTTGCTTTTGCAGCGTCTTCTTCTCCTTTGACTTCAAACTCCTGGGTCTTGCGATTCCCAAACACGGCAAGTATCGCCCCTGCTCTAAGTCCAAAAAGGCTTGAGAGTGTAAAGACAGTAGATGCCTCCATCTCCAAATTTAGCACTTTGGCCTTTTCTAAATCATCTATTAAATTGTCCATAAAGGACTGGTGGTAATCCGTAAAAGAAGGCCTCTCCTGACCGCCATAAAATGTATCTCTGCTGGCACCAATCCCAACGTGATATTTATACTGTAGTTTTTCACAAGCCTCTATTAAAGCAAGAGTTACTTCATAGGAAGCAACTGCTGGGTAAAATGGATTGACATAGTCTTTTGTTGCTCCGTCATATCTGACAGAGGCTGTATTAATTATTAGATCTCCGCATCTAATCTTCTCATCAAGCGCTCCTGTGCTCCCAACTCTAATCAAGGTCTTGGCTCCAATCCTTGCAAGTTCTTCTATTGCAATCGAAGTAGAAGGTGCGCCAATTCCAGTTGATGTAACGCTTACCCCCACGCCCTTGTAATATCCTGAAATAGTAGTATACTCTCTGTTAGATGAGATTTTCTTGACATCGTCCATGAAGCTACCTATCAGGCGAACTCTATTTGGATCGCCCGGCATTATAACATAAGGAAATATATCTCCATCTTTACATTTTATATGATACTGGAGTTCCATATTACCTATTTTTTGGCAAAACTTTTAAAGGTTGTTACTTTTGAGCGTTTATGAAGATTAGATGGTTAGGTGCTGCTGGCGAGGTCGGAAGATCTTGTGTTGAAGTTAATATCGATGGAAGATTATTCATTATAGATTGCGGGGTAAAACTATCAGGCGAAGGGACTTACCCGGATTTTTCTGATGTTAATATATCTGCAATTGAAGCTGTTATCATATCCCATGCACATCTTGACCACTGTGGTTATGCTCCTTATCTTTATTCAGTGGGATATAATGGCCCCATTTATTTTACTAGACCAACTTTGGATCTGGCTTTATTGATTCAGAAAGACTTTATCAAAGTTCAGGAGATTCAGGGAGAAAAACCTCCTTACTACCAAGAGGATATAAGAAAAGAAATTAATCGAGCGGTGGCTCTTAACTATGAAGAAAAAGTCTACATAAGCGATGACGTATCCCTTACTTTTTATGATGCAGGGCATATCTTGGGTGCAGCTCAAGTTTGTCTTGATACGCCCCATGGAAGGCTTCTATATACAGGGGATATAGGCTCTGATGTTAAAACTTTGAATCCTGTTAAAAAGGGGATACCTGGAGTAGACTACCTGATACTAGAGTCAACATATGGTATGAAAAGCGATGCGCATTCACCTATTGCAGAAAGGGAAAGGGAGCTAATCCAAATAATTAAGGAGACAAAGAAGAAAAGGGGAAATGTCCTTATACCTGTTTTTGCATTAGGCCGGGGACAGGATATAATGATGATTCTAAAGGAGGCGAAGGAAAAAGGGCTTTTGTCTCAACCTATATATATGGAGGGCATGGTTCTCAAAGCGAATGACATCTACGACAATTATCCTGATTGGATGAATAAAAAGATGTTTAATCTCTTCAAAAAAGAAAGTCCTTTCAATAGCAATATGTTTAGAGAGGTCTGGAACAGGAAAAAAATAATTCAGTCAAATGAACCTATAATAGTTGTTACTACTGCAGGAATGATGTCAGGAGGGCCAGTTATTGATTATTTCAAATCCTGGGCACCTGATGAAAAGAATACGCTTATTTTGGTGGGATACCAGGTCGAAGAAACTTTTGGCAGGCAAATTTTAGATGGACTTAGGGAATTCAAAGATGAAGATGGAGATATGAAGAGGATAAATTGCAGGGTAGAATGGATTGAATTCTCTGCTCATGCCGACAATCCAGCGCTTATCGATTATGTTTCATCATTTGATGAGCCCCCAAAGAAGGTATTTCTAAATCATGGTGATCCTAAAAAACTAGAAGAGTTGTGGGAAGAAATCGATAAGATTACAGAATGCATAGTAGCTGATCCTAAAGTATACTACGCCCTAGATGGTGAGACTATACAGGAAGAAATATCCTCTCAAAAGGTAATTTACGAAAAATTACCACCGCTAGAATCTGCATTTCAGATAATATTTACAACACCCCAAGACAAGATAATTAAAGATAGGTCAATTAATCTCATTGAAAGCACTCAAAATGAGCTTCTTATTGCAGGATATCTCGATGACTCTATTGTCTCTTTTATAATAGATGTAGTTAAAAAAGGGGTAAAGGTAAGGGCAATATTCAGGCATATTACAAGACCTGGAAATAAAAAAGCATTCAAAATCTTGAAGAACAATGGCGCAGAGGTAAGGGTAAACAGGGAAAGCCATGCGAGGTTCATGGTATCTGACAATAGAGAAGCTATGATTTCTTCAGCAGACCTCACAAGGGACAGTTTCTACGACCATTTTGAAGCCGGAATACTAACTGGCGACAAGGAAACAATAAAGAAACTAAGAGAGTTCTTTTACAAGATGTGGGACCAGAGTGTCGAAGGGTACATAAAAGAGTGAGCCTGGCATTTCTATTTTATTTTATCTTTCTTATTCTAATTTTTAAATTTATAAAAATAGTAATAAAAAATAAATTAACATATATTAATTATTCTTTGGCATTAAGGCAGGTATAGCTTATCTATCCCTTAGCTACCCCTATTGGCCTTAATTTTGCAACCTTCTTTGCAAGCCCTGCCTTATCGCATACATCGACTACATTGTGGATATCTTTGTATACGTCAGGCGCCTCTTCGGCAACGACCTTTGGGGATGCAGCCTTGACATATATATTTTGTTTTTCAAGCATTTTGATTATGTCTTCGCCTCTAAATTTCTTTATGGCTGCGCTTCTTGAAAGGACCCTTCCGGCTCCATGGCACGTTGAGCCAAATGTTTGGCTTGATGATTTAATTCCTACCATTATATAAGATGCCGTCCCCATGTCCCCAGGGATTATAACCGGCTGGCCTATATCTTCATACTCTTTTGGAAGTTCTTCTCTCCCTTTCCAGAAAGCCCTTGTTGCCCCTTTTCTGTGGACGCAGTATTTCTTTCCGTTGTGCTTTTCGAGCTTGGCTATATTGTGGGCAACATCATATAGTATTTCCAATCCCAAATCTTCTGGATCCTCGCCCATCACTTTCGAAATGGATTCCCTTATCCAGTGAGTTATCATCTGTCTGTTTGCCCATGCAAAGTTAGCCCCGGAACTCATCGCCTTGAAATAGTCTTCGCCTTCTTTAGAATGAACAGGCGCACATACAAGCTCTCTATCGGGGATTTTTATGTTGTATTTTTTATGCGCGCCGTCCATTGTTTGGATATAGTCAGAACATATCTGGTGGCCACAACCTCTAGAGCCTGTATGCATCATGAAGCAAATCTGCCCTTCTTTGAGCCCAAATTCATCTGCTATTTTCTCGTCATAGATCTCATCGATGACCTGCATTTCAAGGAAGTGATTGCCGCTTCCAAGACTCCCTAGCTGCGGCATCCCTCTCTTCTTTGCGTTGCTGCTGACTTTATTTGGGTCTCCATCCATGCTTCCTTCGCTTTCAATGCGCTTTAAGTCTTTTTTCCAGCCGTAGTCCTCATCAACCGCCCATTTTGCCCCAACCATCAGGACTTCGTCAAGGTCTTTAGATGATAGTTTTACCTTGCCCTGTGATCCAAGGCCAGATGGAACATTTTTGAATATGGAATCAATTATATCTTTTCTTTTTTCAAAAACATCATCATGTGTTAAGTCAGAGTTTAGAAGCCTTACCCCACAGTTTATATCGTAGCCGACTCCCCCCGGAGATATAATACCATTATCATAATCCATTGCGGCGACCCCGCCTATGGGAAATCCATAACCCTGGTGGCCATCGGGCATAACAAAAGAATAGCCTTCAATCCCATTAAGGCAAGATACATTCTCCGCCTGTTTTAATGTCAGGTCTTCCTTCATTTTAACTATAAGTTTGTCATCAGCATATATTCTAGCCGGTACTTTCATCTCACCTTTTTTCTCAATCTCATACACAAATTCAGATACTTTTTTTAGCTCGCCCATTCCCTCACCTTATTTTATTAAAGTTCAATCTATATAAACATTATCAAGCCCAATGCCTTCTACTTCTAACAGATCATCCTTCCATAAAAATTTGATATCGTAGAATCTCTCTAGAATTGAAATATTTGTCTCAAGATGGGAAGTATTTTTTGTATACATAGAAGATGTCCCTTCCGCTAGGGCCATAAATGGAACTAGTTGGTCGGATAGATAACAATCAAACCCTTCCGAATATTTCTCCATGAACTGTTTTGCTCCTTCCTCGCCCACCTCTTCTGCTCTTTTCCCTCTTTCACCCAATGCACCGCCCCCAATGATTGAGCTCTTATCTTTAGAGAAAAGGAATATGCCGGAGCCAATCCTCTGGCTTGAATCCTTTTCAACTTGAAGTTTGATGTTAGGCGTGGTGCCCCCTCTAGAGATTATCCCTCTTGCAGACTTTTTCTGCCTTTCAGCCACATTATCAGGGAGGTTTGTGGAGAAAGAAATACCTTCAATTTTTGAAAGTTCTTCAAATTTATCTATTTGGATTGATTTAAGTTTTTTAGCTGGTTTTGCCTCTATCTCAACATATCCACCGCCCTCAGGGTAGTACCCCCTTAATATCTTGTTAATTCTAACGCTATACCCCATCCTTCCTAGGGTTGGCAGAGTAATTTCCCTAAGATAATCTATCTGCGGGCTCCACGGAACGTCTGTACCCCCGTAGACACCGACAGTTGTTTTATTTTCTAAAAAGGGTAAAAGCACCATGAGGGACTGCAATAGCAGAGTAATGCTTCCTGCAGTTCCAATATTAATCGTGATCTTTCTTTTGAACTCATTTTTTGGCATAAACTTAATTTCAGTTGAACTTATAGATTTCCCTTCTGCTACCGAGCCGGTAAGCTCTTCAATTGCAGATATTGTTTTCAAGTGCTGTGGGGCTAATCCTTCTCTCGGCCTGTTTCTCCTAATATTATAGATGTGGACAGGAGTTTCCGTTAAAACAGATAGGGCTAGTGAAGTCCTAAGTATTTGGCCTCCTCCTTCCCCAAAACTACCATCTATTTCAAGCATATAATACCATTATCTCTTCCAATATAAAAATATTAGATATAGTGACTAAAGTAAGGGAGCGAACCGTAGAGGAAATACAATCCAATGGAAAGAAGGAATAATCCACAGGCAAAAAGAATTATCTCATAGATTCTAGCGCTTATGAACTTCTTACCTTTAGAAACTGAAAATGAAAGAAACGAATACCATGAAACGTCTGCAAACCAGTGGCCCACAAACAAGAAGAAGACCCCCATAAATCCAATTGCAAGGCCCCTCATAACAAGGCCGTTTCCAACTGTAAACCACCAGATAAACATTGCAGGGTTTAAAATAGTGAATATGAAACCTGTTTTCATCGGGATTAAATACTCCTTTTTAATTCTGACATGCTCCTTATCAATACCCTTCATCCCCTCTTCAGAGATCTTTTCAAATTTTTTCCTGTCTTTTATAATCTGAATCCCAAGGTAAAAAAGGCTCAATCCTCCGATTAGCCCTATCATGGCCCTCACAATCGGTATATTGATAACATAAGATATGCCAAGGGAGAGGCCGATTATTATTGGGATCTCCACAAATAGGTGCCCGATGCATATCATTGGGCCGGAAAGCATGCCGTACTTCAAAGTGTCCTTTATTGTAGCCATAAATAGCGGGCCAGGCGCAATCGCCCCTGACAACCCCACCCCAAAACCAATAGAAAGAAGTAACAGCTCCTCCATTAGCTCCAAGATAAGAAAATTCGTTAAATATCTTTTGATTAATCACAGCTCGAAAGCACTTATGTTTATAAAGATTAAAACAAATCAATACTTGGGATAAAATGAAGTACGATGTATTTTATGGAAAGGGCATGGGTAAGGTAAAAAAAGAATACCCCGAGATATATGAAGTTATAAAAAATCTTAATGAAGTAGTCTACACAGGCAAAGTCCTTGATTACAAAACACAGAAGCTTATTGCAATTGGGATTACTGCCGGCCACTGTGATGAAACCGCCACGGAAAAACAGATGCGCTCAGCTATGAAGGAGCTTAAAGTTACTCCCGAAGAGATAGCTGATGTTTTGAGGGTCGTGCTATTATTATCGGGACAGCCAGCCTTCACAAAAGGTATGAGAATTCTTGATGAACTAACAAAAAAATAGGCATACGTACAATCTAAGATCTAAATTAAAAGAACCTCTAGATTTAATGACAGATATACCTACATTTTATAGAATTTATTAGATTTTAATTTGTTTTATTGATTATCATAAATAATAATTGAAAATATAAATATATTTTAATAATTTTATAATATACAGGGCATATCTCTAGAAAGATTTATAAATTAGGTTTGAGGTAGCTTGTAACATGAAGGTGGGTTCAATGAAAAAGATTGGAATTGCTCTTTTATCAATTGCAGTTTTATCTTTGATAGTTGCTGTGCCTGTGTTCAGCAATAACTACGCCTATAATTTTGAGAAGGGCGCAGCTGGCTGGGAATCTACAGGTATGTGGCATATTGTAAATGAAACTTCTGAATACAGAAACGCTAACAGCGGAGTTTCAAGCTACTGGTATGGAAATGACCTTACAGGAAACTATGATTCTGGAACTGCTAACAGCGGTAGATTGATTTCACCACCAATAAACCTCAAGAATTCAACTAAAGCTACTTTAACATTTTGGTACTGGTGTCAGACTGAAAATATGAGCAAACTCTACGACCAGAGATATATACAGGTAAGGGAAGTTGGAAATGGAGATTGGGTTGATCTAGAGCAGTTGCACAGCGATTCGATGGAGCAGTGGCTTCAGAAAACTTACGACCTCTCAAGCTACAAAGGAAAAGTTATTGAGGTAAGCTTCTATTTTGACATGAGCGATGAATTAGCAAACGACTACCGTGGCTGGTACATTGATGATGTCGAAATTCAAATAGAGAATAACTAATTTCTGCAAACTATTCTTATTTTATACCACTTTAATCCCTTAAATTTAAATAGATTCCTTTCTTAATTAGTAAGGTGATTAAATGGATTTTGTAAAACTTGGAGAGGATATAGACAAAGACAATTATTTGATTGCAGATTTCTACATTGAAACAGATGATGTCCTAAAAAATGCGGGCGAGCTTGCAAAGGAATCTTCAAACGGCACTTGGACCCCGCTAAAAACAGCTAAAGGATATACTTCAAGCCTTTCAGCATTTGTTTTTTATGCTAAAGAGCTATACGGGATTGAAGGAAACAAAGCTGCGCACATAAAAGTTGCCTACCCCTTGGAGCTGTTTGAAGATAATTCAGTTCCGCAAATCCTCTCCGATATTTCAGGAAACATCCTCGGTATGAAGATAATACCCAAGGCACGACTTTTTGACATCGAGATACCATACAGATACATCAAGACTTTCAAAGGCCCCGAGTTTGGAATTGAGGGGGTAAGGAAACACATGAAGACCTATAAGACGGGGAGGCCCCATATCGGCACCATTGTTAAGCCAAAAGTTGGATTAAACCCAGAGGATACTGCAGCCATATCATACGAATCGTGGTATGGGGGGTGCGATTTTGTAAAGGACGATGAGAATCTCACGAACCAGAGATTCTGCCCTTTTGAAGATAGGGTAATAAAAGTCCTTGATGCGCTTGACAGGGCAGAAAGCGAGACTGGAGAAAAGAAGCTCTATGCCCCGAATATTACTGGAGTAAATATGACGGAGAGGGCACAGTTTGTAAAAGACCACGGCGGGGCCTGCATAATGGTTGACATCCTAGTTGCTGGATTTTCAAAAGTCCAGGAAATAAGAGACCAGGGATTTAAGATGATAATACATGGGCACAGGGCGATGCATGCTGCCATGACAAGGTACGAGCGGCACGGCATTTCTATGCCGGTGCTGTCACTTCTCTCAAGGATTTCTGGAATTGACCAGATGCATATTGGGAGTGTAGTCGGGAAGATGGGAGGGGAGCTTACTGAAGTACTTAAAAATAAGGAGAAGATTGTATCTGACCTTTTTGGCATGAAACCATGTTTTCCCGTAAACTCTGGAGGGCTTCACCCGGGCCATATACCCGAGATAGTTCAATTTATGGGTGATGACACCATAATACAAGCCGGCGGCGGAATCCACGGTCACCCTGATGGAACGGTAAAAGGTGCGACCGCGATGAGGCAGGCGGTCGATGCTGTTATGGAAGGGGTGTCGCTGCAAGAGTATTCAAAGACCCATGAAGAGCTTAGAAAAGCTTTAGAAAAATGGCAATGAACTATTTTATTTCTATTTTGTAATGTTTTACTTTTTTGGGTATTTCTATTACTAATATCCCTTTCTTAAAAGTGGCCAAAACTTTTTCAGGATCGGTGGAGAATGGGAGGTTGATATCCCTCTTAAAGCAGAACCCTTTCGTAGTTGGCGCAAAAACCCTGATGCAGTTCTCTTCGGATGTAACTTCGATTTTTTCTTTTTCAACGCACGGCATATCCATAGTTGCAATCAAGGCTTCTTTTGATTCATTAAACTCTGTTAAAGGCTCAACATTGTTACAACTACAGTAGTTAATGTGCCAATATGTCTCCCTAAATGAATTGTTAGCGTTTCCCTTAATTATATAGTACCTTCTTATCATGGGATCTACCTGTACATAGTTGGTACATCAACTTTGCTTTCCCTCTGGATGGATGCGTTTGTCTGCTCCATAAGCGCCCTGTAGTTTACCTTTAGGTCTTCGGCCTGCTCAATCAACTGTTTAACATCGACATTCAAATCGGCCATTTTATTCAAAATCTTAAGAATCGAAGCTGCGGCGCCCGGGTCAGGGTAGCTTGAATAACACTGGGCGAGAAGGATGGATGAATTTAGACCTATTTCAATGGAGTTCTTAAGGATCAATGCATAAAATCCTGAAATAAATCCCTCTTGGAGTATCTGAACGCCCGATTCCTCCATTTTCTTCAATATCTCTTCATTGTTTGATGTCCCAAAAACTTGTGGTTCGTCAATGTCAATTCTTTCCTGGATAGGCGTTCCGCTTATAGAGATGATAAGCTGTGCATCTTTTTCTTTATACCATTCGGTGAGCCTTTTTGAGAGGATAAATCCAGCTTTTGGGTCTATCGGGATTTCAGATAGAATTGCTATGAGCTTCTCTTTTTGGAATATCCTTACGGGGTTTAGCACTTTTCTGTCATGGACTACCATAACTGGCGGGAAAAGGTCAGATTTAATATAGCCGACTTCTTCAAAGTTCTGCTCGGCTACCATGTGGCTTACAGCAATTGAACCGACAAGCCCGATATCAGGTACGCCCTCAATAATTATTGGATTCTCCACATCAATCTTCTTATTTTCAATGATCAGTATATCGTCAGAAGGATTCATTTTTCTCACCTATCTTGTAAAGACTAGTTAATTTAAATAATTTATTCTAATAAAAAATAAAAAATTTAATTTGGTTTCTCTACAACTATCTTGCATTTTACAACTAGCGCTGCTATGGCGCCAAGCGCTGCAAGCCATGGGGCAATTAATGCGCCCACAACACCTGCTGCAAGAGGGATATCTAGAAGCGTTTTATCAGCCTCATCCTTTATTATTATCCTTGTTGCAATCCCCTCATCAATGATCTTCTTTATTTCTTCTACCAGGTGATCTGAATCCACATAAAATTCATCCCTCTGTGCCGTTGAAGATCCGCACTCAGGGCAGAATTTCACAGTGTCCGCTATTTCTTTACTACAATTTTTACAGATCATTTTATCACCATTTAGCTATGAATATAAGAACTATAAAATCTTTACTATTTTGATTCATAAAAAATTTAAAGCAATTTCGATTATATCCTTCATGGAAGTAAGTATCTCAAATGATTTATCTAAATATTTTCCCGATCTAAAAGTTGCAACGATGGAATTAAGAAATCTAGAAAATAAGAAGTTTGATGAATCTCTAGAGAAGAAAAAGAGAGAAATAGAGTCAGAGATAAGAGATAATGCTAGAGACTACCTAGAATCTGAGACTATAAAAAAATACAATCAATTTTTCAAGAAGTTTGGGAAGAACTACCCGATTGAATACCAGATCAAATCGATAGCCAGTGGCAAGAGCTTCCCTTCGCAATATACTGTTGTTGCGGCGATGTTTATGGCTGAGCTAAAGAATATGTATCTTACAGCTGGCCATGATCTTGATCTAATTAAGGGTGGCCTTGATACTAAGATAACGAACGGCAGCGAAGAGTATGTGAACATCAGCGGAAAGGAGATGAAGCTAAAGCCAGAGGATATTGCAACAGAAGATGAATTTGGCATAATATCAAGTGTACTGTTTGGGCCAGATAGAAGGACAATGATCACAGAGAATACTAGGAACTGTCTTTTCTTTGCATACTACCCATATGGAGAAGAGGATAAAAAAATAAGAAATCATTTTGAAGACATTGTGGCCTACATCAAGATATTTGATAGCAGTTTTGAAAAGTCTGATATCAAAATATACGGCTTAAAAGATTAGAGGTATTTTACCTTACTTGATTTATTATTTTGTTTGCCAAGTTGGTTAGCTATTGCGGCTATTTCTTCTTGGAGGTTCTTTGCCTTCTGCATAAGAATTGTCCTCTCCTTCTGTATCCGGTACATATCCTCAGGTTTCACGTTCCTCTTAACGACCCTTGTGAAATCAGCCTGGTTTCTTTCAAGCTTTGACATCACCTCTGCTAGCTGCTCCTTCTTTACGGTAAGCTCGTTTTCTAGTTCCTGGATGGCAGAAGTTTCTTCAGGCGACTCTATTTGTGTGGGCATTTCAGATTTCTTTTCTCCTGCGTTATCATGTTGATATTTTTCTATAATTTTTACTAGAAGACTCTCAGGTATAATAATCTTCTTGTCGCAATGAGGGCACTTTATTTCAACGTCTTTCATCTAAACACTCTTCTTAGCTCTATTGTATAGATTGAGTTTGCCATATATAAGAATTAAGATTAATAAAAAGAAAAGTTAGAAAATTATTGTTTTTCTATCTCATCTAAGATTCTCATCCCTTTGTTGAATGCTGGCATGCCCGAAGTTAAGAGGACAACTCTTAGGACATCAACTATCTCGTCTTTTGTTATATTAAATTCATTCATGCCCGACATCATCTGTCTTTTTGTTGCACTTTCATCTGCCCTGGCTGCTGTTATCCCAAGTGCAACTAATTTCTGGGTTCTATAGTCTAAGACTCTTCCTGTAAAAACTGCTTCATCGAGCTTTACTATAGCTTCATATATCTCTGGATATTCATTTTTTATCTTGTTTACACCTTTTCCGTAAAATACGCCATCTTTCATTATAACACCGATAATGAGAAGGAAACAGAGAGATATAAAATGAACGATTTGTTGATGTTTAAACAAAAGTCACAGCCTGTATCGAATACTGTTTCAATGCGTGGCATGCCCTTTGATAAAGAGAAGATTTTAAGCATGGAAAGTGCAGCAACTGATTTTAGAAAGTATTCCTAGAAGCAGCAAAAGATGATTCTGACATAATTAAAAAATTGAATTCGTTTCTTGAATTTCTGAGTATAGTGGACTCAAACCTGGATATTAAGGCCAAATTAATAAGCATGACGAAGAAATTATATTCCCTTAATTAATTATTTTTATATTAAAGGGTCCTTTAACTCTCCCACATTCTATTGAAAGATAAGGCCATTTGTTTAATTGGATCTGCCTTAAAATTAGGGCAAATGCCTTCAATAAGTTAGACAAAAAACTTAAATAGAATTAAATTTACATATTTTAATAATAATGGTGACTAATAATGAATAAAAAAATAACAGCTGTTTTCATAATTGGTATATTTTTAACGTCTTTTGGGGCAGTTCTTGCCGCAGACGGAGATGTTATCTGGGAAAAGCTTGGCCATGCGGGATGGGGATATGATGTTGCAGTCGATTCAAAAGACAACATCATACTGACATATTATTCGGGAGTTACCAAATATGACCCAAACGGTAATGAGATTTGGGGTAGTCCAATTGTTTATGAGGACGCGTATTCCGTTGCAGTCGACTCAAAGGACAACATCCTGGTAACTGGTGGTGGGGGTACAATGAAATATGATTCAAACGGCAATCCAGTTTGGGGTAGCCCAATTAGCTTTTACGGATATGCCGTTGCAGTCGACTCAAAGGACAACATCCTGGTATCCGACACAATCTTCAACACAAGGAAGTACTCTTCAAGCGGAACATTTATCTGGGAAAAGACATTTACTACTGGCTATTCTCAATGGTCTTACGGTGTTGCAACAGACTCTTTTGACAATGTAATTGTATCAGGATACGGCGGTAATCCTGTTTCTACTTGGGCGTCAATAATTTTAAAATACAGCCCAGATGGAACAAAGCTATGGGAGGTCATTGACAATATAGAGCCCAGATGGAGCTACAACTTGGCAGTCGATTCTTACAACAATATCATAGTCGCCGGAGGAAATACTTCTCATGATTGGCTGACTAAGAAATATGATCCCAACGGCAATAAGATTTGGGAAAGAGCTTTTGATTTCGAAGGTGGCCAGGACGAAGGACAGGCTTTGGCAGTAGATTCAAAAAACGATATTGTTGTAACTGGAGTTGTTTTCTCTTCTGGGGGAAAGTACTATACAGTAAAGTACCAAGGCACCCCTCCAAGGAGCAAGCCACTCCCAATAGCAAAAATCCTTGAGATTTTAAAACGCAACAAAAACAAAGAATAATATATTTTTTTATTTTTAAGTATTTTATATTAATTATATTGAAAATAGGAGAAAAGGGGCACCACATTTGCTTTGTAAATTGGTGCCGCGGGCCGGATTTGAACCAGCGGAATACCAGATCTTCAGTCTGGCGCCCTCCCAGGCTAGGCGACCGCGGCTTGCCTAATAAGAAGTGAATATTTTAGGGAATTTATAAACTTTTCCCCCTATCTGTTTTTCTGCATTTTAAGCCGAAAACATAGAAATATTTATATATATGGATGGCGACACCATCCATATGGACAACAAGTGTATTATTTGCAAATGTGAATTGGAAAAGGATGTTCACATAACCTGCAGGGAATGTTACGAAAAATATCTATCCTTAATATCATCAAATATTTTCTACCTCAAAAGAGAGAGTGCCTATGTTGCGGATTGAAATATCAAAGAAAGACCTGAACGATGAAAAAGCTAATAAATTGATATTCATCGTAAGCGCAATAGCAAATATCGATGAGGTAGAGGTAGTTATAATTGAAGAATAAAATCATTATAAATTTCCCCAAAGACGTCAGGGAATATTGCCCCAAATGCAAATGCTATCTTTATCCTGTAAAAGATCACATTTGCCACTTCTGTAAAAGTAAAACCATCCAACATAAAGAATAACTACATTCTTTCGATAGTAAATCTTTTCTTGTATCTTGTTAGAATCTTAATTGTCCTTTCACCTATTATTGCCATAAATAATCCATTGCCAAATGCATGGCTCACATCCCACCCGATGCTAAGGACATAAGTCCTAACAAAAGTTTCGAATGTGTGTGGTTTCACAAAAAAAGCAAAGTGCCAAATATTCATTATCCAGCCGTAGAGAAATCCCCAAGCGATTGCAAATATTATAATGAATTTAAAGTTAATATCTTTTTTACCAAGGTAACCTGCTGCGAGCCCTGGGAGCCCCCAACCTATCATCTGTAAGGGCGTCCATGGACCGTGTCCTAAAAAGAAGTTTGAAACAAATGGCGTCAAAGCCCCCACAAAAAAACCTGCAATCGGACCATAGACAAGCCCGGAACAGATGATGAGCGTGGTGCAAGGCTGTATCCCTTGAAAATTAGAAAATGGGATCCTCAAAACTGCCGATATCCCAGAAAGCATAGCTATAAGCGTAAGCTGTTTTGTGCTGAACTCTTTTTTTTCAAACTGGTATACAAAAGAAAATATCACAAGGACAAAAATACCTATTATCTCATATGGCCAGAGCTTGACTATTGTCCTAGATTCATCAAATACTAAGCCTCCGCCAAAAAGGAGTATAGCTATTGCCAAAACTATTAAGGGAAATAAGTCACTTAGTTTTATCCAACCACCTTTAATATTTCCTCAACTGTCAAGGTATCGTCAGGAATGCCATATTTAGCGTAGGGCTGCACCAACCTATTAATTTGCGGAGAGAAGAGCAGTGCCTTTGATAGTACATCTCTTTTATTGCCGTCAGAAATGATGTTGCCTTCACTTAGTAGGACAACTCTGTCTGCAAATTCTGCCGCAGTTTCAACATCATGCGTTACCATGATAACGGTCTTGGCCTTCTCCTTTAGGTAAGAAATCAGCTCTTTTTTTAGAAAATAGTCCATGCCCCTTGTAGGCTCATCAAGTATCAGTATCTCTGGCTCTGAAACTAAGACTGATGCAAGTGCGACCCTCTGCCGCTCTCCACCAGAGAGATCATGCGGGTAGCTGTTTCTGTACTGGTATATCTTAAATCGCCTGAGTATCTCCTCTACCTTCTTATCGATTAGTTCTTTTTCCATCTCAAGATTTCTTAATACAAATACAACTTCCTCTTGGACTGTGTCGTTGAAAAGGTGCAAGTTAGGATCCTGAAATACTATGCCAACTTTTTGGATGAGCTCATCCAATGAATAATCATTGATCTTTTTTCCGAATAACTCTATCTTTCCCTTCCTCTGTTTTACAAGCCCGTTCATAAGCTTTACAAGTGTAGTTTTACCGCTCGCATTTTTACCCATGAGGGCAATCATATCCCCCTCGTAAACTTTAAATGAAATATTTTTCAAAACATCCTTTTCGCCATCATATGAAAAGAAAACTTTCTCCATGGAAATGGAAACTTTCCCAGAGCTATTTTTCCTCTCCCAAGCAATATTTTTCTTTGGATTACTCAAGACGTCTTTTAGGGCAAGCCTAGCTTCCTTTACTGTGAGAGGTATCCCATTGTTTGCTATTTTGTCCTTGAAGTGAAGCGATAGCCTTGTCACCGGAGGAAGCCCGACTTTCCAGTTCTCTATGTGGGCTGATTTTATCTTTCTAGGGCTCCCGTCATAGATAAGCTTGCCACCGTCAATCATGAGCATCCTATCTACGTGGTGAATGACCCTCTCTAACCTGTGCTCGACTAAAAGTATTGTAAGGCCAAGCTCATCGTTAATCTTTTCTATAACGTTTAGCACTTCTTCAGCGCTTCTTGGGTCAAGCTCTGATGTAGGCTCGTCAAGCAAGAGTATGCTTGGGTGCATTGCAAGTGCGGATGCTATTGCAACCTTTTGCTTTTGCCCCCCCGAAAGCTCTGACGTTGTCCTGTTCCTAAGCCTTGAGATATTAACAGCGTCAAGCGCCTCTTCTATCCTCTTTTTCATGAGCTCATTTGGGAAGCATAGATTTTCCATCCCAAATGCAATCTCCCTCTCCACCCTGTTTGATATCAGCTGATTTTCAGGATCTTGGAAGACCATACCGACAAGTTCTGACATCTGATTAGTTGGAGTTTCTGAAGCATTCTTGCCGTGAACTATTACCCCGCCCTTTATCTTCCCCCCATAGAAATTAGGGACGAGTCCGTTTATTGATCTGAGGAAGGTTGACTTCCCGCCCCCTGATGGGCCAGTTATAACCAAAAACTCCCCTTCCTCTATCTCGACATTTATATTGTCAAGTGAGGGCTCTAGGCAATCAGAGTAGAAAAAAGAAAAATCATTGAACTTAATCATATGTCATCATCTCTTTGATTTTTAGCAAGGGCAATAGGAAAACTTGGACTAAGAGGATGGCTAAAATATAATATGCTTCAGAACTTGATTTTACCAGAGAGTCTATCCTTTGGTAGAACTTAAAGACTCCAATGCCCTGGGACACCATAAAGAGCGAGATAATTAAGGGCACAATTGATACAACTATTAGGAGTATGTCTGAGGCAGAAATTTTAGTATCCTTATAGAAGCTTCGCTTTTCATATCTCCCAAATCCCCTTGTCTCCATAGACTCAGCGATCTGAACGCTTCTATCGAGGCTCTTTGAAAGAAGGGGGAAGAATATCGCCCCGTATTTTTTTATTCGGTCATATAGCTTTCCTTTTGAGAAGTCAACACCCCTTGACCTCTGGGCCTCCTGTATATTCTTTAGATCAGAAAACAGGACAGGAACAAACTTAGTTGAGAGGGATGTTACAACTACAGACTTGTATGGCAGCCTAAGTTTTGTGACTGCAATCAAAAGGTCGTCTGGATCTGTTGTGAGATTCAGGACTGCAAAAGCACCTAAGATTGCAGCAATCCTTATACACATTGTGAGTGAAAAGGCAAGCTCTTCTAAGGTAATATTTAGTATGCCAAATATGGGGATCCTAAAAGGCAACTGCCAAAGAACAGTCTCACCATTCGCATTCACCAAAAGATTAAACAGTATAACGAAAGGGACAAAGAACACGACAAGTTTCATTACCCTTGCCCAATCAGTAAAAATCTTTGATACCAAAGCCACAAGCAATGAAGATAGAAATATTATAAACAGAATTATAGGGTGCTCAAAGATGATAGAAATCATAAGGATGGAAAAAAGCCATGACATCTTCAAAAATGGCGAGGCGTCATGGAAGACTGACCTTTTTCTTTTATAGACGAGTTCGAGCATTTTATCCCTGGATGGTCTAGCCATCCGTATTATTTAACCTTTTCTAATTCTAAATCCGAAAACTATATATATGGATGGCTACACCATCCATACAGCAATATTAAACCGGAGGAAAATAAAATGAAAGGGATAAAATTTAGGAATTTCTATATACTATTTGTATTTCTGATATTATTAGTGCAGCTGCCATCTCCATTTATTGCAGAGAGTATAGGCAACGTGCAATCGGGATTCTCAAATGGCACAGTCTTTGTAACGGGGAAGAATGCAAACTCGCTTGACCTTCTTACAAGGGATACTGTCTCAAAAAGTTTCAAAGAAATGGGTGTTTTAAGCACAAATTCTTTGGATTTTGAAGCCCCTACTAATAAACAGCTTGTTGTTATTGGGGGGCCGGTAATTAACTCCAAGACAAAAGAGCTAAACGATGCTTTTGGGATAATGTATGAGGAGACTCAAGATAGAGTATTGATCACTGCAAAAGACCTTACTCTATCTAAAGCAAAAATAGGCTCTGGGGAAGACATAGGGATCATCTACTTTGGGAAGTCAAATAACTCAAATGTCCTAATGCTATGGGGTGCGTCAAGGGAAGGTACTTTTGCAGCAGGGCTTATTCTAGAAGATCAGACAAACTTACAGAAATACGGGAACTCGCAGTTTCTACTATTAAAGTGGAAGGATAATAACGGCGACCAGTTTGTTCAAAAAGATGAGATAACTATCACCTCAGAAGCGCCTGCAATCTCAGTCTCTACAACTACTGCAGAAGACAAAAACAATGTAACAGTTAATATCACAGCTGACTTTGGGAACAGTTACACAAAAGAATGGAAGGATGTGAAAGTTCCAAAAGACTCTACAATCTTTGATGCGATGAAGGCTTCTGGAATGAAGTTTGACTACAATATACAGTCACTCGGTGTCTTTGTAACTTCCATAGAAGGGCTCGCTGAAAACAGGTCAACTGGCAGGTACTGGCAGTACTGGATCAACAATGATTACTCCCAGCTTGGTATTTCCAATATTAAAGTTGCCGATGGCATGAGAATCGAGTGGAAATACACAGATTCATTCCAAAACTAAGGTGAGCTTATGAAAAAAATTATATCTGTTTTTTTATTATTAGCATTTGTATTGTCTTTAGTGCCAAACTTCTCTGCACAGGAACTGCCTGGAAGAGATTTCTTTATTGATGAAAAGGGAAATCCACAGGCTTTGATTGTATTGAGTGAAGCTGCTACTGCAAAAGATATAGAGAAGGTGGCAGAAGTTGTAACTAAACTTACAAATGAAACTTATTACAGTGTGACTGGTACTGATGAAAAGATAATATGGGGGTCAGGAAACTTCACTGAAGATGACCATGATAATGTTGCGCTTGGTTATACTGGAGTAAAATCAAATATAGATTGGAGCTACAACAGGAGAAGATTCACTACACCTGCCTACTTCTTCTCGCACGGGGGCGACCCATCACCACTATCCCCATTTTGTCCCTTTTATGTAGAAAGTGTCGAAGCATTTTTTGATGGAGATAGAAATACAAGAATAGTCGGTAGGAACAATATTGACTATGGTGGAGATTGGCCATGGTCTAAAGAGATTATTGTGAAGTTTAACAATTATAAAGAGATAACAGATGTTAATTTTACATTTGAAAATATAACAGACTACAATGTTTACTATCTAAGCAGTTACTGTCCAAATAGTTTCTTATTCTGGGGATCTCCAACAAATCCTTATGGAAACTGGCAACTTCTACCAGTAACAGGTGGTTGGCCACGAGCCGGCTCTTTAACTAAAGTAACAGATTCATTTAGTTTAACTCAATCAGTAAAAACAAATGCTTTACTAATTGTACTAGACCCTACAACAGGCATGCCTCCAAATATGGCATTCCCTCACTCTTTATATGAATTTGAAGTAAAGGGAAAGTCATTTTCTGTACTTTATGGAAACAGCTATTATGTTGACTTTACATGGGCAGACAAAACTCTTGGGCAGGATAAAAATCTATTGAAAAATTTGGACTACTGGATTGAGGATGTTAAGCAAACTTTGCCAGGAGATTTTATCGAGACTTCTGGGAAGAGTTATTCTGTTCAAACTTCAAGCTATAATCTACTTGATAGACAGATAAATCTTCTAAGGATGTACAAATATAATGAAGATGAGACTTTCCCTGATAAAACAGTTGGTAGAATTTTCTATGGGACTCCAAGAACATGGGAAAACGAAGAATTTAAAGTTGGCCAAACAAAGACATACGGCAAATACAAAGTCAAACTGGTAGATATCAACTGGGACAAGAGCCAGACCACAGTTAACTTTGATCATAAGACTGGGAAATATTATCTTGGAGAACAGAAAGCCACTATCGAAGTTACTGATCCTGAAGGTATTGTCAAAAGACATATTATGAAAATAGATTGTTGTAGCAATACCCTTGCCGAATTATTTGCATTCTCAGATGCTGATTCATTGAATGCTAGAGAAGCCCTATGTAAGCTAAAAAGTGAAGGTGAATGCTGTGATCTAATTCTTTTTGAACATCATTCAAAGATGGACGAATCATTTTTAGACCCCCTATACAGCTATAATACTTGGAGTGGCCCAAATAAACAGGCACTTCACTTTGGGCCAGGATCTACTGGATCTTACTGGATATATGGATACGGGTTTGATTATAACGCAGCAGCAAATTATCCTACATTAATATTTAATGGAGATAAAAACAGGGCAATTCAAATATCTGGAGGATCCGTAGATGATTATTACAATGCTTTCAAAAATGCATATGAAAATAATTCAAGCAGATGTTGCGATGCAGAAATAGTAATCAATACAAATTTTGATCCAGAAAGATTTTCAACTATTAAAGATAGGGAAACTCTCGTATCAGTCAGATTAAACAGAGATTTCCCAAATTCTAATTTGTATTTGAATGTCTGGGGGATTAGATGCGATTCTGGATGTGCTCTAGCTTCCAACGATTTTTATTGGGACGCTTCGAGTATTGACTTAACAAAAAGGTATCAAAATATTACAAAATATAAAATCGAATGTGGAGATACTGGTGCAGAGCCAACATACAGGGACTTGAAAAAGGGAGATATATACAGAGAAGAAATTGATATGTGTGGATATCCCAACTCAAATTATTGTGGAGTTGTTGCATATTTGCAAGACGCTAAAACAGGGCAAATTTATGCTTCATCGGTCAGATTATTTACAGCTGGAAATTATCAGAATGCATCTCCAGACATTACCTCTACAAATTGCCAATGCGTTATAGAGTATAACAAAGATCTAGACTGCGATAATTACCAAGAAGAAGTAGAATTCGCCATTCAAGGAGGAGATATCGCCTTTGTAGGAATGGAGAAGGATCTAGAGAAGAACATTAATGGCAACGTAAAAGAACACATGATTGCAAAGTTAAACATATACACACTAATGGATTATGGCTGCATAGATGATTGTGAATGTGGGTATATCGCAAATGATGGATCTAGATGGAGATTGAACTTTTTAATGAACGATCCAAACGTATACAGTCCTTGGATAGACAGATGCGATAGTTGTAGAAAAGAATTAAGATCAATTAAGATCGAGCTCTGCGAACCAATCCCATTTGATTGCCTTAAAGAAGGTGCGGTGTTCTGGGGTCCGGACAGATACTTTAGAGTCTATGTTGAAGATTACGATGAAGAGAAGTACTATGTCAAATACAAGATACAGAGGGTAGACGAGATTCCGAAGAAAGAAACGGTCAATGTAAAGGTTGAGCCAACAAACTTGATAAGGACAGACAAGCAGATTACAGCTACTGACAGAGCAAAATATAACATGATTCTCATTGGAAACAAGGACAACAATGAAGAAATAAAGAGGGTCTACGATCTAGGAAACTTCACCGACTCTGAAGGCATGGTATACCTAAAAGACATCTACGGCAAAAAGGATATACTCATCCTAAACGCAGCCAATGCATCTGATCTAAACGAGCCAATCAAGCAGCTTTCATATCTTCTTGATATGATACTATAATTATTTTTTCTTTTCTTTATTTTTCAAAAGAATATTTTTAAAAACTAATTTTTTTTATTGCTAATCAAAACCAGAAACTTTATATAGTTTTTATCCAAAAAATATCTAATGGAGTTATTATTATGAAAAAACTATATGCTATTGTTATATCCTTGCTTTTTATAGCAAGTACTTTTGGTGTAGCTTCAATTTTAGGAGCGCAGTTTACAAGCTTCGGTGCAAACAATTACATAGTATATGATGCTGACTACAACTGGGTTGAGATAAAGAACACCGGAACGGAGATCACTGATTGGGGCGTTGATGATGATGACGGTGTTGCAGAACTAGATATTGGTTTTGACTTTCCATTCTATGGGGAGACTTACAATAAGCTCTACCTTACAACAAATGGCCACATAGATTTTGTTCAAGGAGATGGGAACTACAACTACAATGAAGATGGGGATGAAATCTATAAGATACCAACTGAAAGCAATTTTGATGAGGAATGGGGAGAAAATCCTCTGATTGCTTTCTTTTTCTGTGATATGAATTTTGAGGATGGGGGAAGTGCATATTACCAGAATTTTGGAGATTACCTTGTTATAGAGTATTATGAAGTACCGATGTACTGGAATTCTAATTCGGCCAATCCTGATGCCGGATCGCACACTATGGAAGTATTACTATACAAAAATGGGAATATAAAAATACAATACAAGAGCCTTACTTATAAAACTGGCTGGGCAGCAAATCGTCCAGTAACAGGGCTTGACTATGACGATGTCACAGGAGTTTCATACGATGGACCAATAAGAAATAGCCTTGCTCTTTGGTACACCACTGGTGCAGACCCAGATCCAAAAGCTTTGCCGATAGCAAAGATACTTGAGATACTAAAGAAAAATCAACAGGATTAAAATTATATTTCTTATCTTCTTTTTAATTATTTTAATTCTATTTTCAAACAAAAGTAATATATATTAACATCTCAAATTGATTGATATGTTTGAGAGAAGGATAATCCCACAGGCAAACTTCACCAATGCAGACATCCTTATAGTGCTAAAGATCATTGAGAAGGAGGAAAGTATCGGGAGAAAGCTTCTTTCAAAGAGAATTTTTCTAAATGAGGCCAGCGTTAGGTCAATCCTTTCCAAACTAAAGGATATGGAATATATTGATTCCTCAAGGGTTGGCCAGAAGGTCACAGGGAAGGGCAAGAAGTTTCTAGAAAGTTCTACGCAATTTGGGATCCCCTCAGAAATTAACGCCAAAGAGCTCACTTTGAATAACAAAAACTTCGGTACGATAATTAAAGGGGCATCTTCAAAGATAAAGGATGGGATGGACCAAAGGGATAGCGCGGTCTTTGGCGGTGCTAGATCTGCAATTACCCTGATATTCCGGGACAATCACTTTACCCTCCCAGAAACAAGACCTGAGATAAAAATCCCAACAATAAAATTGAATTTGAGCAGGGCTCTTGAAACAGAACTACATGACAAGTTTGGCCCTAAAAATAACGATATAGTCATAATATCAAGTGCAGAAGATGAAGAGCGTGCATTTAGAGGGATAGTCCACGTGATTGACTCTTTTATCTAATATGGAGTTATTATATATTTTGAATTTCAACTGTCCTTCATTATCCCTTAAGATTATTATTATGAAGAAAAAACAGATAACATTATCCCATTAGAGTTAAATATTACAATTCATATATACTATTGGTGGAACAATGGCTAAAAAATATAGTTCAAATGATATTGTAGCGTATTTATTAGTGGCGTTAGGGACATTTTTGGGATATGCTATCGGGGGATATTTTAGAAGCTCATTGATTGGGGCAGTTATAGGAAGTTTAATTGGACTTTATATTGCATCAAACTATATTCGATGAACTTGATACAAAATTATTTTACTAAGTTTATATTATAGGGGCGTTAAGATAAGCCTAGACTATAAAAGTTGTTTTATCCGAGAAAAGATTGTAATATAAAAAATAAAATATATTTATTCTTAAGGAACAACGAACTCAAATGTTATTATGTCAAAGACACCATTTGGAGAAAATGCTACCATAGTTACTTGATACGTACCTGAAGGAACGTTCGGACCTACGGTGAAGGTAGCAGAATATGTGCCTACGTTGTGCGCATTTATTGTCTGTGTTTCTGGAGTGACATTTACAGTTACACCTTCTGGAAGCCCTTCAAATCTCACCCTTGCATCGTTCTGGGTAAAGAATCCCCTGTTTTCAATCTGCAGGAAAACCTTTTGGCTGCCAGGTGACATTTCGAATGCTGAAAGTACCTTGCCGTCCTTTATAATTTGAGGGCCTCCTTCTACATTGAAGCTCTCTATATCGACCTTTGGATATAGAATGGCGGCAGGAAACGACTTCTTTACGCAGTTCCAGCAGCACTCTCTTTCTAAAATAATCCCAAATCCTTCTGGATTGAACTCTCCATCGGCGCTTATTGTAACTGACGAAGGGATTTGTTCAAAGGTACGAGGATCGGGGTCTTCTTCTACACTGTTATGGAATAAAAAGCATAGCCCATATGGGTAATTATATGTATCAAAATCCCTTCCGTTCACTGTTATTGTACCTGAACCTTCATAATAGACGCAAAGCTCAAAGCTTTCAAGTAATAGTTCGCAGCGGTAATTTGAAGGCGAATACTCGCATGGCCCAAGATTAATGGGCGGCTCAACAGTAGAATCAAGACATGCACCTGATAAAGAAGTCGGTTGTATACATCTTTCAAGATTAAAGGCATATGAGGTTGAAGTTATATCTCCAATATTTTTTGGCAATGCGCAGTCATATTTGCATTGCTCATTACATTGCCCCAAATAATCGCTCATTTCAGCATAACACTCACTCAAACATGTCTGGCTGCAGTTCTCATAACAATTATTAAGTTGACACTCGCACTCACATTGTTTATCTATTTCTAGGAACCCACAGGAAATAAAGCAGCCAAAAAAACATGAAGTTTTTGTGTCACAACATCTGCCATGGCATGATGATTCAGAACAAATTGGGCAAGTATTCTCTATGCAGTCGTTAAAACACTCCTCGTCGAGGTCATATATAAGAAGCTCTCTCTGGCAAGAGAAAATAGAATTGTCATATACTTGAATATAGTTTCCACCATTGGCGTAGAGCATTCCAACTCCCGCCAGCAATAATACCATAGATAACGTAATAGCTAGTATTTTATTCATAATAAATCTCCTTTATAATTGCATAAATAAATCGTGACAAATATTTAAGGATTTGCCTACTGGGTGTAAATAAGTTGAACAAAAATGATTATCTATATTTCTTGATTACTATTCGAAATCATTTCGATATTTTTTCATTTCTTCCAAATCGTGGAAAGATTTGAAAAAGTTATCAATACGTATGATGAGCTCCTTTTTCCCTTTTTCAGTGAGCGAGTATCTTTTTTCTTCATCATCAATAATTAGGCCTTTGTCTTTAAGTTTTTTTAAGACAGGGTAAATTGTTCCTGGACTAAACCTACGGCCCTTTCTTTTTTCCATTTCATCTGTTATCTCAGAACCGTTCATCTTATCGTTTCTTAACATCCACAAAATCAAAAATGATAGGAATCCTCTGCCCTGGTGCTTATGGTCTCGCATGTTTAACAAATATATTTGGAGTATTAAAATATATCGGTTAACCGAAAGACTTTTAAATAAATATCGGATATACGATATTGGAGAACCGATAAGGGGGTGATAGGAATGTGGAAAAATGAAAATATGGGGCATGGACCAAGACACGGACATAGGGAACATAGGCATGGTTGCCATGGTAGAAGACACTTCTATACAAAGCAGGAAAGAATAGAAATGCTCGAAGAATACAAGACCTGGCTTGATAAGGAAAAGCAAGGTGTTGAAGAAAGAATTGAAGAATTAAAAAAATCTTTGTAAATTTTTTCTTTTTTAAAATATATTGCTTCTAAACAAGATAACTACGTTTAGATTAGCTTTTTTTACATTTTAATTGATGTTTGATTAGTCAGAAAGCTATAACTACAAAAAATTTATAAGTCGTCTTCGCTGTTCTTTGCTAAAGAAGAGGTAGTTACATGAAATCTGATGAGATAATGGACGTTGCATTGAGGAGAGGGTTTATTTATCCGTCTTCTGAAATTTATGGCGGTATTTCTGGTTTTTATGATTACGGTCATCTAGGTACCCTTATGAGAAGGAAATGGGAAAATGCTTGGAGAAAGCATTACCTTGGCCTAAATCCTAATTTCTTTGAAATTGATGCTACTAATATAATGCCAAAGAATGTTTTTGTGGGCTCAGGACACCTTGAAAACTTTAATGATCCGCTGACTGAATGTGAGAAGTGCCACTCGAGGTTTAGGGCAGACCACCTTGTAGAAGAGTTTCTAGAAAGGAGCGCAGAAGGCATGTCTGCAGAAGAGATGACAGGATTGCTAAAAGATAGCAATATCCCATGCCCAAAGTGCGGCGGGCATCTTCTTGATGTGAAGATGTTCAACATGATGTTTGAGCTATCAGTTGGCGCCACTGGAGAATCAGAGGTAGCCTACTTAAGGCCCGAAACTGCACAGGGAGCATTTTTGGCTTTCAAGAGAAGCTTTAACACTTTAAGGGGTAAGCTCCCAATGGGCCTCGCAATTATAGGCAGGGCCTACAGGAATGAAATCTCCCCAAGGCAGGGATTCTATAGATTAAGAGAATTCAATCAGGCTGAGCTACAGATATTCTTTGATCCAGATACAATCGAAGACCATCCTGATTTTGACAAAATAAAGGACGTAAATCTAAGGATGTTCCCGCTTCAAAACAGGGCTAGCGGTGAAGTTGATGATATAACTGCATCAGACCTTCATAAGAACTATGGCATACCAAAGTTTTACATTTATCACCTGGCAAAGATCCAGGAGTTCTACCTTGATAAAATGAAATTCCCAAGAGAACTTTTCAGATTCAGGGAGCTTTCTGCAGATGAAAGGGCTTTCTATAACAAGATCCACTGGGATGTTGAAGTATACACAGAATCTCTTGGCGGCTTTAAGGAGATGGGGGGTCTCCACTACAGGACAGATCACGACCTCGGCGGCCACCAAAACGCAAGCGGAGAAAGGCTTGACGTCAATATTGACGGCAAGAAGTTTGTACCTCATGTGCTTGAGCTTTCATTTGGCGTAGATAGAAACTTCTGGACATTACTCGATGTATTCTACAAAGATGAAGGTGACAGAAAAGTAATAGCACTTCCCAAAGAAGTATCTCCTTTTAGAGCTGGAATCTTCCCACTTCAAAAGAAGGGGGACCTCGAGAAAGTTGCAAAGAGCGTCTATGACAATCTATCGAAGTGCTGCGATGTTTTCTACGACGATTCAGGCTCGATAGGCAGGAGATACAGGAGACAGGATGAGATTGGAACACCTTTTGCAGTAACTATCGACTTCCAGACATTAGAAGACAACACCGTGACAATCAGGGAAAGGGATTCGATGAATCAGCACAGGGTAAAGATAGACGAAATCAAGAAAAATATCTAATTTTTTATATCTTTTCAAATAATATATCTTGGGCCCCTTCCCATAATACTTTTTTCCCCAATTCGGGTAATTTTTCTTTTCCTTCAATAATTGTAAGAAAATGATTTCCGGCAAGCTGGCCCATCTTGCTTGAAAAACTGGTGCTTCCATAAGGTATTAAAATCTCAGTTTCACTTATCCCACCAGGGTAGAGAAGAATCTCCCCCTTTGAAGGGTGGCTTGTATGATTCTCATACCCAAGACCTAGATTAAAGTCACCTAAGGGTATCCAGACAGCTTCGCCACTCCACCTCACGTGGATAATCTTGTTCTTAAAAGGCAATAACTTCAGGAATGCAGAACAAGTTTTTGGTGCGTTTTCTTCTTCTAGCTTTGCTTTAAAAATAAATCCTCCAGCAGTAATTTTAAGGTCAGTCATCTTTAACACCAAAATTAATTATAAATTGGGATATAAAAATCTTCTTTAGGCTTATGAATCTCTGTAAGAGAATGTTGCAACAACTTGATCCCTTGAAGTATGGCCTATGAACACAAAGCTGTGTTGAGTACCTGAACTATGATTAGTGGATCTTTTTAAGACAAATGTAATATTAGAACCGACGCTAACACTCCGGGGCAAGCTTGGTTGGATACTTTCCCAGTTATTTTGACCATCTATAATGAAATCCTGTATCGCAAGAAATTTTAGAGTATCTGAGGAAGATGCATTCTTCAAAGTTACATAGTAGTAGGTGCCATCGTCTGTTATGCTGACAACATTAAGCCTTAGAGAACTTGAAACTCCGGCCCTCTGCTCAACTTCTTCCTGAATTTGGGTCTGAAAACTCCTAACCCACACCCAATAAGCGCTGACAGAAGAGACTGCAACTGCGACAAGCAACATTGTAGCAACGACTGGGGAAACTGCTTTTCTATTCATAAAATAAAATAGAGGATAGTATAATAAAAAACTATCCTTTTACGCCCTGGGCAAAGTCGTCTCGTCCTCCGCCTTTACCGTACTTCTTAATTACATTGCAGGCTTTGTGTCCGCTTTCTATGGCTATCTTCCCGCATGATACAACTATGTTGCCCTCGTTATTGGTCAATACAATTACCTTGTTGTCCCCTGAAAGCTCCTTTGCAATTTTTCTCATTTCATCGGGTGATGTATCCACAGTTTCTTCCATAAATAGTATCCCGTCAGATTCTACATAATTGCATTCAAGCCCTTCCTTCTTAAGGCAAGACATTTCGGCTTTGAGTCTCTCAATCTCTTTTCCCCTGTTTTTCCACTCATTGAAAAATCTCTTTCCGGTGTCAAGGAGTTTATCTTTTTCAACCTTAAAGACATCTGATAAATCCCTTAATAGCATAGATTCTTCCTGAATCGCATCAAGTGCCTTGAGTCCAGCGCAGAATTCAAGCCTAACGACTCCGTCTTGGATCTTACTCTGCTTTAAAATCTTGATAGGCCCTATCTGGCCGGTAGAATCTGCATGGGTCCCCCCGCACGCCTCGACGTCAAGCCCTTTGACATTGACAACCCTGATTTTCTTTCCCGGTACTGCTCCACCTTGGTATAGCCTAAATCCGTACTTTTTTTCTGCTTCGGCCCTTGGGAAAAATCCTTTTTCTATGGGGAGATTTTTTAGGACAAGTTCATTAGAAATTTTCTCAATCTTGAATAGGTCCTCGTTATCAATCAGTTTGTAGTGAGTTATGTCAAGCCTTGCTTTTTCTTCAGTCTTTTCTGCGCCTGCCTGCCATATGTGATTCCCTAAGATCTGCCTGCTAACGCCATTTATGATGTGAGTTGCTGTGTGGTGCCTTGTCAGATTTAATCTTCTTTCATTATCGACAACACCTTTTACTGTGTCACCTTTCTTGAAGCTAATCTTGCCCTCCATGATGTGGAGGATTACATTCCCGGAAACTTCGGTGTATGAAACAGGGCAGTCGTTTATCAGCCCTCTGTCTCCCTCTTGACCTCCGCTTTCCGGGTAGAATGCAGTCTTATCAAGTATGGCGATGTTATCTTTAATATCAAGCACCTTGGCAGAGAATTCTGTTATGCCGTCATAATAGAGTCTCTCTGTGTCTGGCATGTCGTAGTGGATTTCTTTTTCACTTGCCAATGAGTCTTTCTTCTCGTGCCTTTCAGTTACGCGCTTGTAGAAGTCCTTGGGCGGCTTTACCCCCATTACCTCTGGGGTAATACCGTGTGAATCGTATAATTCGATTAGTTTTTCTTCGGATAGCTCCTCTCCTTTTTCATTTAGCCTTTCAATTATCCGTCTTGACTTATCTTTTGTATTTTCAAACTTCTCCATTTCATAGGAAATTATTTCACAGATATCGCTAATATTCTCTTTGAGTTCGGGGTACTGAGGCTTGAGATATTTTGCATGCTCCTCAATGACTTTCTGAAGTTCAATATCCCACGAGAATCTCTCTATGAAAGACAATGCCCTCCTCAAAATTACCCTTAGATTATACCCACCACCAACATTAGAAGGCAGGGCACCGTCAGAAAGTGCAAATAATAATGATCTAGAATGATCCCCTATAGAATATATCGCCTGAAGAGGTAAGACTTGTTGCTTCAGATACTCTTTGTCTGTAGAGAGTTTCTTTGCAATGCTATCCCAGACCTTCTCAATGTCCTCGACCTCGTCCATGTTCAGCATTCCAGAGTAGGGTATGAATCCCTTCAAAAATGACTTATCAGGAGTTATGCCTGTCCTTCTGTAAAGATGGTCACACACAGTCGGGAAAACTGTCTCGTAACCGATTGGATTTGCAAGGGAAAACCAGGAAAACCTTTCCTGTCCTGCCCCCATATCCAGTACCTTAAGATCAAGCTCCTTTCCTCCGGAAGGTGTTACTTCGTATTCAATGTAAACTTGATTCCCTAGCTCTAAACCCCTAGAGAAAAATTCCATGCACGGCCCAAAGTTCCCTCCGCCTGCCCAAGCATCTTCGTGGAATATAAGCTCCTCGGAAGGTATGCCAAGACCGGTCTTTAACCAGTCATAGATATCAGAGAGAAACCTGTCTTGAGAAAACTCTTTTGGCGGGAAAAAGGCATGCTGGCCTATCATGACAAATCCTGTGTAGTGCCTCAATGTGACACCGACGTTGTCAATATCATTGAACCTTACACAAAACTGTGGCACCAATAAAGGATTTGCAGGTGGCTCCTGTACCCCTTTCACGACATGCGGCTGAAAATCATAAATTGATGCCTGAACAAAGTCTGTGTCGTCTCTCCATCTAGCCACAACTGGGTACCTCTTGATTATAGAATAACCCTTCTTCTCAAAGAGAGAAGACATCTCCTTCCAAACCTGTATAAAGTCAAGCTTTTTCTTAGCAGGTGAATTCTCTATAAACGAATATCCACCCTCACATTCAGGGTCCCCGCAAATATCTCTATCCTTTACAGACCAGAAATAAGTGCCGCATTTTTTACACTGTTTTCTAGTAAAACCAAGTGATTTTAATGTATCAACTGCATAATACTTTTGATAATTTTGACTTGCTTTTTTCTTGAAATCTTTTTTTAGCGCTCTATCGTCCATAATCTCACCAGGACATCACTCTTTTATAGACATCTAATAATTCTGTTATATAATTTACTGTTAGTGATTGCGATGAAGAATAGAATCGAGCGGCTTTTTGAATATATCGCTAAAGAAAAGAAAAATGTCGATTGCGTACTTATTTCAAGGTCAACTTTTCCTGACATTAACTTCTTTTATTTCAGCAACGCTTCGGGGGGCCTTTTTGACGGTTCATTTCTAATTTTATATCCTGATGGCACCTCAAAACTTTTTACCTCGACAATGGAGCAGGAAGCAGCAGAAAAATCCAAAGGGGATTTTGAAATCTATGTTTATAACTCGAGAGATGAGCGGATTAAGCTTCTTGAAGAGCATATAAAAGGACAGAATCTCGGCCTCTCTTTTTCCTCGATAACTTATTTTGAAGTTGAAAAGCTAAAGGAGACCTATAAGGGAAACCTCATAGACCTAACAAAGGAGATCAATTTTACAAGGGCTATAAAAGATAAATCTGAAATTGATAATATCAAAAAAGCTTCTGAGATAACATCCAAAACATTCAGTGAAGTTCCAGATATGTTGAGGGATGGGCTTACAGAGAAGGAGCTCTCATTTGAGATAGAGTTTCAACTTAGGAAAAATGGGGCTGAAGCACTTTCATATGACACGATTGCTGCCTTCGGCGCCAATTCCTCTTTACCGCATTATGAAAGCTCAAATTCACCTTTGAAGAAGGGGGATTTTGTTCTATTGGACTTTGCAGGGAGATATAATAGGTACTGCTCCGATATGACAAGGACCTTTTTCTACAGAAAGGCAAGTAGCGAGCAGAAAAAAATCTATCAAACTGTGCTTGAGGCACAGCTTTTAGGAATTGATGAATTGAAGCCAGGAGCAATTGCAAAAGATGTACATAATGCCGTGTCAAAATTCATCGATGGCACAGAATTTAAAGGGAGATTTATCCACTCTTTAGGCCATGGAATAGGTCTTGAAACTCATGACACTATTGGTCTAAGTCCAATAAGTGAGTATACACTTGAGGAAAATATGGTTCTAACCGTTGAGCCCGGTGTATACATCCCTGTCTTTGGAGGAGTCAGGATAGAAGATACGCTAGTTGTGAGAAAGGGAAAGCCAAAGATACTTACAACTTTTACAAAAGAGCTTTTGATTATATAGGGCCGAGAAATTCTGCGTTCTTTCTTGGAAATCCCAACTGAAGAATTTTTTTCTGGACCTTTTTTACATCATAATCGATAAATCTAATCTCTAGAGAGTAATCATCCTCATTGAAAATTACATACTTCGCCTTCGGGATCCCATCCCTTGGTTGCCCAACGCTTCCAACGTTTATGATATATTTCTTTTCTGGATCCAATTTTAGTTTTCCCTGTTCCATTGATTCGTGCTTCAACTCATTATTTTCGGAATGATACCTTGCAAGGAGGTGTGTATGCCCTATGAAACAAATTTTTGAATCAAATTGGCTGAAAAGATATCTTATTTCATTGACGCTTTTTTTAGTGATATAACCACGCACATTATCAGGAGGGGAAGCGTGAACAAAGTGGAAATTTCTACAATCAATTGACTTTGGGAGCTTTTCCAGATACTTTTTTTCATCTTTTCCTAAAATATCCAATGTTAGCATGATGCTCTCATATGCAATTCCAGTAAGGTCATTTAATAATTCCATATCAAAAGTTGCAAGGTCATGATTTCCAAGAGTTGATGGGATCTTTTGGTCGATGAATGTGTTGACAACCTCATTTGGGTAGGGGCCATAGCCAACTAGGTCCCCCGTACACATTATCTTATCAACTGATTGTTTTTCTATATCGATTAAGACTTCGGATAATGCTTCGCTGTTACCATGGATATCAGACATTACACCAATCTTCAAAAGAGCCCTCCGAGGTAAACTATGTTAGATTTAAGTCCAACAGATATCAAGCTTACTAGTATCCCAGCAATTGCTGCACCTAGGGAAATAGCAAGAAACGACCATTTTTTATTGAGGCCCAATAGATAGGCTAGGAAGGTTCCAGAATAAACGCCTGTTCCGGGAATTGGAATAGCTACGAATATCATTAGCCCTAGCATCTCCCAATCGGCATACTTCTCATACTTCCTATGAACTCTCGTTTCCCATATCATGTACAGACGGTCAATAATTTTTATTCTCCTTGCAATTGGAAATATGCGGTCAAATGCTATAAAGAGAACGGGTATGACTAATATTCCGCCGAGTAAGCTTACCAAAAAAACTTTTGTAATGTCAAGACCCATTATTACTCCAACAGGTATACTACCTCTAAGCTCAAGCCAAGGAACAATTGATATCAGAAAAATATACAAATATGGGTCCATCTTACTTTCCCCTTACGTCGCATCCGCCTGGCGGAAGCGCCTGAACAATTCCATCAATATCATCAGTTTCTAAAACCTTTGCTATTCTCTTGGCAAAAGACTCCTTCTTATGTTTGCCAGGCATTATTTTTACGTTTTTAACTGTATACTTTTCTATCGGGGCATCAGGCCCGCACATAATCTTGCCTTCAGAAGTGATGCCTATCGTCAGTTTTATTGATACTGATTTAATGTAGTTCCTTTTACCTTTTATTGCAAAAGCACCTTTTTTCAGATACTCTCCTGAAGGCGCTTCCTTTGTGACCTGTTCTGGTTTGACCCAATATGCGTCGCCACCACCGTATCCATCCTTCCAGAGCGAAGAAAATGATACTGCAAATATTGCTGCTTCTTTTAAAGTAATATCAGTTGCCTTGCTGCCTTCCTTTACGATAACGTGAGGTGCACCGTACGCATCTGCATGGAAATAGATATCGCTGTCTTCCATGTACTTTTTTACAATCACTTCATTAGAAGAAGAATCCCTTCCCCCAAGAACGATGTTTCCCTCGCTTGACGTAAACCACCTGAATCTCTCATACCACTCCCTTGCTTTCTTTTCTATTGCCTTAGGCGCTTCAACTTCAAATTCTTCCTCTTCCTCTTTTAATGTTAGTAGTTTGGCCTCGGTATTATCCATGGCTATTTTAGCACCATCGATCTTTCTCTTCATCTTTTTCGATTTTTCATAAAATAGATTTGCATTTTCGCTGACATCTTTTTTAAGCTCTATAGGAAGCGGTGTGTCAAAGTTGAATGTGATAATGCCGGTTTTAAAGTCAACATCAGAAATTAATTTATTTTCCGCAAGCTTTTCCTTAATCTCCTCAAGAGAGTAGTTCTTTTTTGCCTGCTCTATTACCTTTATTGATTCTTCAATTACGGGGTACTTTTCGTATGTTAAATCTCCCAGAATTTTGTAAAGCTCTCTCTCTTCAATGTAGGAGTTATAAAGGTCTCTTTGAGATTTCAGCATTCTTTCAAATTTCTGGATCTTTTTCTGGTGGGAGGATAACTCTTCCCTCAAAATCTCTTCGGATTCTCCCTTTCCATAAACTTCATCGAGCGCCTTTGAGAAAGAATCGTATCTTACCTTTTCGTATTCGGGGCCATTATAAGATGCTAAATCATAAGGAAGTATATCAACTACCTGATCACCTTTCTTTATAATCATCGGGTCTTTTTTTAGGTTCTCTAACTGGACTAGGGCTTCTTTTAGTTTAACGGCTTCTTCATTTGAAATGCCAATTTTTGATTTATCTACACCTGCCAATAGGCATGCCTCTTCGGCGTAAAGGCCGCCGATGTTAAGCTGTGTTGCAAGCCCCTTTACTATCTCGTATTCTTTAGAGAGTTCGATTATTTCATCAATGCCTATATCAAATCCCTTTTTCTTTTCTGGAAATACATAAATCGATTTTGGGGCAAGAGTCCTATCCTTCATATATTCTCTCGACAATATCCCAACGATCATGTTATCTTGATCTGCCAGTAATATATTGCCGTCCCTAAACATCTCGACAATTAAAACAAATTTTACAACTGGATTGTTTTCCTCATAAAATCCAAAGGAAAACATTAGAATTCTATCAAAATCATGCTGCTCTATTTTAAAGAGCCACATAGCTTTCAGGTGTTTTCTCAAAAGCATTGCAAACCATGTTGGGTTTTTTGGTGCCGGCTTGGGATAAGATGTGACAAAAACTGCAAGTGGTGGCTTAATAACTAAATCTTCTCTTCCCCGGCCAAAAAATTTAATCCTTATCTCGTTGCCAAGCTGATAAATTTTATCAACCCGCATCCGCTCAAGGTCAGAAAGCTCGTTTGAGATCTCTTTCAGGTCGAAGGTAGAGAACATAAAAGAAAATAAAATATGAGGCTTAAAAAATTACTCCTATTTATTCTCTAAAAAGACCAAAATTGCCTCAAGAGCTGATTCTGGCTCCACGAAATTGACAAAATCTGATACGTCTTCCAAGACTTTTTTCCCTTCCGCCATTACCTCTTTGGGCACCATTATGAAAACTGGGACGTTCTGAAGCCTGCACCCATAAAGTAGATCGTTTGGTGTTATCTTTTGATCTGTCAATGGCAGGAACTTGTGGAGATATCCAACAACTGCGCACAGCTTATCAGTTGAATCGATATGTGCAAGAAACTTTCCATGGCCATCTAACCCGTTTCCCAATGTCATTGTATTGTATCCCTTCGCAATGAAAGAGCTTAATATCTTTGAATCCGTGCCTTCCAGATATCCTATTCTTCTTCTCATTATATCACTCCTTAATTTATTAATTCCATTAGAAACAATATTAATTTTTCATTTGTATATCTAATAGCTAAATAATCCTATTATCCTCTAATATTTATATTTATTTATAGATATATGATTAATCTAGGCCAGATAAAGCCAGTATGATATTTTTATTTGACTTTAATGGAGGTATTACACCCGCTAGAAAAATAATTTGGGCCATTCGTAATTTATAATTTAGAAAAGTAGAATTTAGCGTTAATATGACCATTATAGGACAAAAATAGGCAATTAAGTAGATAAATTAACAGTAATATTTTTAAATCATTTGAAATCAAATTAATATAGATATTATGGAGCCCATAAGTATGAAAACTACTTTTAATAATACGACGGGATTTTAATTTTATTCATAGGCTCCTAATCTGAAGTAAATTTATGATTTTACTTTTATTCTAGGGTGGAGATTATTATGTCAAAGGTCAAAATAACAGACACAACATTGAGGGATGCTCATCAGTCATTGATAGCCACAAGGCTTGAAACTGAAGATATGCTAGAGATAGTTGAAGAAATGGATAGGGTGGGATACCATTCATTTGAGATGTGGGGCGGGGCAACTTTTGATTCTGCCCTTAGATATCTAAATGAGGATCCGTGGGAAAGAATCACAAAGCTAAAGGAAATTGCTCCTAAAACACCCTTTCAAATGCTCTTAAGGGGGCAAAATCTTGTCGGTTACAAGCATTACCCTGATGATATTGTCCATAAGTTTGTTGAGGCATCTTTTACAAGAGGCATTGATATCTTTAGGATCTTTGATGCCCTAAATGATGTTAGGAACATGAAAATTCCAATTGAGGCTATCAAAAAGGTGGGCGGGCACGCCCAAGCTGCGCTAAGCTATACAATTAGCCCGGTCCACACAATTGATTATTACATTAAGGTTGCCGAAGAGATGGTTGCCTTAGAAATTGACTCCATTTGTATAAAAGATATGGCAGGTCTGATTAATCCGATGGATGCCGTAAATCTTGTCAAATCACTTAAAGAGAACTTTGATCTTCCAGTATGTTTACATTCGCACTGCACAAGCGGGATGGCACCAACAAGCTACTTCAAGGCAATTGAAGCAGGCGTCGACATAATAGATACAGCAATGGGCCCTTTTTCCTTTGGGACAAGCCAGCCTGGTGTAGAAACTATGTATGCTATGCTTGAAAATACTCAATACAAATCAGACATAGATATAGAAACAGTCTACAAGATAGCCAATTACTTCAAAAAATTATTGGAAAAATACAAAGGGCTCCTCAGTGAAGCTTCGGTCACAGTTAATACTCAAATTCTTCATTTCCAGATTCCAGGAGGAATGATGTCAAATCTCGTGTCCCAGCTTAAAGAGCAAAATGCGGGGGACAGGCTTGACGAAATACTTCTTGAAGTTCCAAAGGTAAGGAAAGAATTAGGATACCCGCCCTTAGTTACTCCTCTTAGCCAGATCGTTGGCGCCCAAGCTACCTTGAATGTTCTTTCCGGCCAGAGATACAAACTGATTCCAAACGAAGTTAAGAACTATGTTAAGGGGCTTTACGGCAGGCCCGCTGCACCTATTGACAAAGATATTCAGAAAATGATAATTGGTGACGAAAAAGTTTCTTATGAAAAATCGCCTGATTTAAAGAATCCTTCTTACCAGAAATTCAAAGACGAGGTAAAGGATAAAATCGAAAAGGAAGAAGACATACTTTCTTATGCACTTTTCCCAGAGATTGCACTTGCTTTCTTTGAGAAGAGAAAAAATCATGTAGCTAAACCAAAAGTTGAGCACAAAGAAATAGAAAAAGCAGAACCTAAAGAAATAACAAAAACTCAGCCGGTAAAACAGCAGCCACAAACTAATGGAGGCATCTCTTTGAAGGCCCCTTTGCCAGGAGCTATCCTAAAAATAGTTGGTGAGATAGGAAAGCCTGTCAAAAAAGATTCAGTAGTTTTCATAATATCTGCAATGAAGATGGAGAATGAGATTGTGTCTCCCGCTTCTGGAGTCCTAGAAAAAGTCTATGTAAAAGAAGGCGATGTTGTACAAACAGGCGACATTCTAGCAACTATAGCATAGGATTATTTTATTTTATACTTTTCTTATAATATATATTTTTACTCAAGTTACGAGGGCATATCTAAAATGGCCAAATATCTTAAAAACAGCAAACAATTACTAGATTTGGAGATTAAATAACGACTAAATGTGTAAGAGAGTGAAGCAGCTGACAGACGAGATAAGGATAATCCCAGTTTTAGACATACCACTAATAAAAGAAAAAGATAAACTTGCAAAAATTATTTCTGAAAGAATCAAGATAGAGGATGACGATATTGTCGTCCTTTGTGAAACTGCCGTTTCTAAGGCCCAGGGGAGGGTCGTAGATCTTAAAAAAATAAAGCCTTGTAATAAGGCAATAGAACTCAGCAAAAAAACTGGAAAAGACCCAAGGCTTGTGCAGCTTATTCTTGATGAATCAAAGGAAGTTCTGAGAGTTGGGGATACCGTTATTGTAGTTGAAACAAAAGATGGGAATATATGCGCAAGCGCTGGAATAGATGTTTCAAATGTCTGCGGAGATGAATCCATTGTTGGGCTTCTGCCAAAAGATCCGGACCAGGAAGCAGACAAGATTAGAGTTTCATTAAAAAAGATAACTGGAAAAGAAGTGGCTGTAATTATATCAGATACCCAAGGAAGGCCTTTTAGAAGCGGTGCTATTGGAGTTGCAATTGGAGTTTCAGGCATGAAACCTCTATGGAAAAGGGCTGGGGAAAAGGACCTATATGGGTATGAGTTAAAATCTTCCATAATAGCAACTGCAGACGAAGCAGCCTCCGCAGCATCTCTCCTCATGGGTCAAGCAGACGAAGGGATCCCTATTGTAGTTATCAGAGGTGCAAGATATCTAAAAGGTGAAGGCTCTTCAAAAGAACTTATGAGAGAAAAAGAAAAGGACCTATTTAGAATCTAATAGAGGATATTGATTGGCCCTTTTTTTATCTTGCCTTCTGGGAAACTGATTTTGATTAATTTTTCTTCGGATTTTATCTTGTAGCCTTTTGGAAAAGTGATATACTTCATCCCAGCTATGCCTTGCAAGTTATCCGTTTTTATCATCAATCCTTCAATGTTTCTCTCAAGATAGCTAATAACTTTTGGGTCAATTTCTTTTACTATAAAGACTTCTCCTTCATTTAATACAGATAGTACTATTGTCATGCCATAATTATAAATTTAGAAATATAAATATCTTTGCTAATATTAGCCTTTTCTTCTTTTTGGAGAGATAAGAACAGATATCCCAAATATTGCCGAACACACTATAGCAATTGATGAGCCTGTCGGCAAATCAAATGAAAATGACATCAGCATTCCTAAAAGACACGATATTACCCCTACTATAGGCGAGAAGATTATTATCTTCTTCATGTCATACGAAAACTGGTATACTGAAGAGGTAGGATTTATCATCAGAGCAAATACCAATAGCCCACCAACAAGTTTTAATGAAAATGCCACTGTTAGGCTTGTCAAAATAAGAATAAGGTAATAAAAGGGCTTATCGTTTATTCCTGAAGACCTTGCAAGTTTTCTGTCAAATAGAATGGCATTGATCTCTTTAAAGAACATTATTACAAATAATATTGCAATCACTGTTATGATTAACAAATAGATTATATCGGCCGTAGTCATTCCTAATACGCTACCCCAGAGTATGCTCATAGCAGTGCTTGACATGGCCGTGTCGGGAGATAGATTTAGGAACAATAAACCCAATGCCATTGACAAGGAGAATATTACCCCAATTACAACATCCGTCTTTAGCTTTGCTTTGTCAGCCAAAGGCCCTAGAGCTAGAGAAACAAAAGTAGAAAATAAAAGTGCAAAAATTAAAGGATCCTTTCTTAAAAATAAACCGAGTGCAGCACCTGCAAATGCTGCATGGGACATGGCAAATCCCAGTGAAGAGAGATTCATCCTCACAACAAATGTGCCCATCAGAGAGCAGGTATAACCAGTTAGAACAGCGCCTATGATGGCAAAAAGAATAATTTTTGTAGAAAAGAGATCTAACATACCATTCCCTTGTATCCCATCTCAAGAAGCTCAGGTTTTAAGATATCCTCTTTATTGCCGTCAGCAACAATCCTCCCATTGTCCATCACAATGACTCTGTTGCATGATTTTGGAATCGAGGCTATATCGTGGATAACGATCACAAAGGTCATGCCTTTACTTTTATGGAAATGGATAAGTTTTTCTGAAACTTCTCTCCTTGCTTCAAAGTCAAGATTTGAAAAAGGTTCGTCCATTAGTATAATCTCTGGTTCCTTTGCAAGCGCCCTCGCAATCATTACTTTCTGTGCTTGGCCACCTGAGAGTTTTCCGATGGGTCTTTTTGAAATACTATTGATACCCATATACTCCATCATGTTGCTCGCAATTTCTTTATCCTTTTTTGTTATTGGCTTTAATAGGCCAATCTTTCCATATCTTCCCATTAAAACAACATCTGAAACTAAAAATGGAGTTAGCTCGTCAATAGAATAATCCTGAGGGACGTAGCCAACATATTTTCTTATACTGTTCCCATCCCCTCTCAAAGCTTTTCCCAGTACCTTGACCTCGCCACTGTTGGATTCAAGTAGCCCGTTGATAGTTTCAAGCAGGGTTGTTTTGCCGGCGCCATTTGGGCCAATCACAGCTATGAATTCGCCTTTGTTTATATTAAGCGAGATATTCTTTAAACAAGGAATTTTTTCTCCTTCGTATGTTGTGTCTACTGCATTTAGCTCTATTGCTTTGTCCATTTTTGAACCTCAAAAAGTTCAGTATAATCTTTACCCATAATCTCTTCGGCAAGCATTTCGAGATCGTCATGCCCAACATGATGTCTAATTTCGTCTAGTACATCTTCTTTGGGGATAATGGCAATGCCTTCAGTTCCTTTATAAAAAACAATCTTTATCGGTAAACCATCGGACACTTTTAGATTTGCCTTTCCAGTTGTTGCACCCGATGTGAACTGTATCCCATCGATTGTACAAGATAGAGGTGGCTTTAGGGGCATTGTAATCTCGGCAGAAATCTCAAACGGAGAGCTACTAAGGGTCTTTTTCGCAAAGATGCCCATTTTTGCACCAAGCACCAGATAAGGCCCAAGATGTCCATGAAACTCAGAAAGCCTTTTAGATAAATCTTCTGAGGATATGTTATCAAAATCAATCGTTGTTACTTTCATTTTATCACCATAGCACCAATGGTGATTTCGTAGCACTGCTTATAAAAGTTTTCATTTAGGGGAGTTTTGGTTTATTAAACTCCCAAAAGAAATTGAAAATCAAGAACTTTCGATAGTCCTTCATGATTAAAACAGTTTAAGGATACAATGAAGCATGTCTTAGAGACGTCTTAAAAGTAACTATCCAAATATTTTAATATATTTTCATGGATATCTTCTACGCTCTTTTCACCATCTATTATAATGAATTTGTATTTTTTCGACAAGCTTTCATATATTTCAAAAACTTTTTTTTGAAACTCAATATTTTCTTCGTAAAGGTCTTTTTCCTTCCTTCTTTTCATGGCAGATTCAGGCCTTACACGGATATAAAATACCATATCTGGATCAAGAGAATATTTTTCTATCTCTTCAATCCACTTAGGGTCAACTCCATTTGCGCCTTGATATGCCATATTAGAATATTTGTACCTGTCAGATATCACAATCTTTTCTTCATCTAGGGCCTTCTTTACCTTTAAGTAATGTTCGTGCCTATCGGCAGCATAGAGCATTGCAATAGTTTCAGATGCTAGGGAGATCTTCTTTTCTAGATTTGATTTTATGACCTGCCCAATAGGCTCTTGATATATTGGCTCGTGTGTCAATAGAACTTCGAAACCTTTCTTCTTAAAAAATGAGGATAGCAGTTTTGCCTGTGTTTCTTTCCCCGACGCATCTATACCCTCAAAGACTATGAATCGTTTCATACACTGATTAAAGACAATTGATTTTTATGGTTTAGTGTGAAGAAGCTAATTATCCATTATAGTAAAACTTTTAAGTTGCCTCATTAATGGGACACTAATGACTTATAAACCGGTCTTTATCAGAATGGCTGCTGCAGGTAACTTTGAAAAAAAATTTCTCTTAGAGTTTCAGAAAGAATTACAAAATCTTCTTTGGGACCTTGGGATAAAAGCAACTTGTTTTTTTTCTAATTCAGGGAGCAGCATTGAAATTGATCATATCCCAAGTGGCGCCTACACGTCCCATATTGGAAAGTATAATACACATACCCTATTTGCCTATGGCCAGAAAAAGCGAGAAGAGTCATTAAAAAAAGTGGGAAAGCTAGATGCGCTGATAAAGGTATTAGTTATCGTGGATGTTGAAATATTCAAGCAGGGATTTACTGGGACTCTTTTTGGAGAGGCAGAGGTGGGGAAAGAAATAGCAATTATATCAACTGCCCCCCTAGAAAATCACTTCAAGAGCAGTTTTCTCATCAAGGAAAGGGCATTGAAAGAAGCCATGCATGAACTTGGCCATACTCTTGGGCTTGACCACTGCAAGACCCCAGGATGCTCAATGAACATTTCTAAAGATATCTACGATATAGATGAAAAAAAGAAAACTTATTGTATTAATTGTCTAAATATATTGTTTCAGGGGCATCCTTAAGAAACTCTTATGTAAACGGTGTTTGGGAAAGCTGATTCTGCCATCCCTTTGTATACTACCTCTCCTGTATTCTTGCTCACCTCAAATTTCAAGGCGTGGTAGCTTACAGTTAGATTGCTCCCTTCAATTTTTCCAACCCCTCTCAAAACTTCTATTTCATAATAAGTGCCTTTGTCATTTACCTTGTATGTGGGGCTGTAAGGGTGGAATGAATATGATTTTGTGCCTGCTATCTTCTGCCCATTTTCCCAGATATAAGCGTCTACTAGCTTCAATGCATTTTTCTCTGAGATTGGGATCATTGTTTCCATCTGAGTCTTTAAATTATCCCTCTCATCTGTGGCGAGATTTTTTTCAATTGTGAGAGTTTCAATATCATCCTTCAAATCCTTATTCTCAGTGAACATTAGGTAAGAAGTCGCCCCAAAAATAAGGACAAGTATTCCTAGTATTGCAATTATATTTTTGCTCATAATATCACTTCTTGTTAACTATATTTAAAAAAATATCTATATAAGTATTTGTAAAAACTAATAATTAATTATTAATTATCATCGTTATATAAAGAAAATGTTATAGATTATAGACGATAGTTTAATCTTTTTAGAAAGGTTTAAATATTCTTTTCCAAAAGGCTGTTTATGGACAGGAAGCTCAGAATGGGTATTTCACTTTCTCTTATTTTTATTACCTTAACGTTGTTTATGGCTTATGTTTTAGCCGAGAATGGTTCGAGTTCTCAGCATTATAGATTTCAGATGAAGTTTTTAGGAACAGAAGGAACTGTAAGGCCTGATGAAAACCTTAGGATCTCAGATGTCAGATTTATTTTAGATAAAGATACAATTACGCTAAAGATGAACGTTTACATTCCAAGAAATTCTGGAATAGATAAAATGGAAATTTCTTTAGTCAATGACCCTGACAGGTCAAAAAGGTTTTTCCTCGAGCCTGCAGAGGCCAAAGGGGTAGTGAGCTCAATTAAGCCGCTTTATATGGACTCTGCCGAGTCTTATTTTTTAAGAGATGGGGATGTAAATAGGAAAGTATCGCTTTTGACTCTTACTTATAAAAGGGTGGGAGATTATTATTACCAGTTGCCGCTAAACGCGACAGTTGATTCTTTTTATGGTGAATTTTGGATTGTTTTTGATAAGGGTACAGATGACCTTTCAATATTACATGAAAATAATAACATTAGTCTGTCTTTTTCATACCCGTATGGGGACGCAGGAATAAATGGAATTAAAGTTCCTGATGATTACACAATAACTACAGTTACGCCGGAAACAACTGAGAGGGTGAAATCTTTCATTGTCTATTACTCTGCACCGCCAACTAGTGTATTCATTGAGGCTGTAAAAGGTCAGCCAGAACCTACTCCATTGGAAAGAATGACCCAGTGGGGCAATAATAATCTTGGTATATTCCTTATAATAATAACTTTTTTAACTGGTATAGACCTTATCGTAGATTACTTCCCGCACTGGAGGGTGCCTGTTGGAAAGAAAAATTCCAAACCTGTCGCCAAGAAAGAAGAACGTGATGAAAGACCGCCCCCGCCCGATAGATCAGTTAGGCCAAGACCTATGCCTGCACCAGTTGAGAGAGAAAGGCCACTTAGAAGGGAAGAGCCAACTAGCAGATACCGCCCTTATGGCAAAGTGGATAGTACAAAAGATCTAATTGACGACATGAAAAGACTTGAGAAAGCCATGGAAGATTATGAGAACTCAGTCAAGTTAAGAAAGAAGTAAAGGTTGGAAGATATCTTGGATGATAAAAAATCTGTAGGCATATATGCGGCATCTTTAGTAAAAGATGGGGATGTTGTAGGGCTTGGAACAGGAAGCACTACTGCATTTACAATAATAGAACTCGGAAGAAGAATTAAAGAGGAAGGGATTTCAATCTATGGTGTACCTACTTCTTTTCAGGCAAAACTTTCGGCTGTAGAGTCAAATATTCCCATTACAACTCTTGACGAGCATGATATTGACATAGCTATTGACGGTGCAGATGAAGTGGACCCTACTCTGTGCCTGCTAAAAGGTAGAGGTGGAGCACTCTTACAGGAAAAGATAATTGACTACAATGCAGATAGATTTGTTGTCGTTTGTGAAGAGAGAAAACTTGTAGAAAAACTTGGGAAAAATTTCCCAGTTACTATTGAAGTATTCCCACTTGCTTATAGAAAAGTCTTTGAAGCGTTATCGTCATTTGGGAATCCTATCTTAAGAGATGGCGGAAAGAAAGATGGGCCTGTGATGACGGACAATGGGAACTTCATAATTGATCTCTTTACATCTGTTGAAAATCCTAAATCTATGGAAAAGGAGCTAAATGATATACCAGGCATATTTGAAAATGGTATATTTACTTCAAAATGTGAAGTAGTTTTCATGAAAGATGAAAAAATAGTAGTTCTAAAATCACGATGATAAAATATATATAAGAAAAAAATAAATAAAAAACAGGTGGTAGAATGAAAGAATATGCTAAGGAATTAAAATTCAATGTTCCGGAGAAAAGTGACATAGATAAAGGATTAATGGACATGCTAAAATTTTTTTTGGACACTGAATCAAAAGTTAAAATCTATCTGTACCTCTTAAACAAGAGCAATTCGACTTATGACAGCATTGCAGAAGGGACGGCAATATACCCAAGCGCCTGCCGTGAAGCATTAGCATCAATGGAACAGATGAAGGTGGTGGAGAAGTTCCCCGGAGACCCAGAAACCTATACCGCTGTTTCTCCTTCAAAACTTGTAGACCGAAAGATTGGCCAACTTGAAAAAGAACTAAATGATTTTTTAAAACTTGAAGAGGTAATAAAAGAGAAGAAGGAGATTAAAACACCAGTGCTCCCCTTCAAAATAAAGATTGAAAGAGTCGAAAATTTGGAGAATAAAGATGAGGAATGAAATCTATTGATAAGAATTGATAATGAACTATTAGATTTCATAACACATGCTGCAAAAAATACCTATCCGAACGAATTTGCTGCTTTTTTGAGAGAAGATGAAGGAGTAATCTCTGAAGTTGTTTTTTCTCCTTTTAGTATATTTGGAAAAAATTCATCTACAATTTCACATTTTAGCCTTCCACTTGACCCAACTATTATAGGTACGGTCCACTCCCATCCAAGCAGAAACGGCTCGCCTTCTGAAGGCGATCTTAACTTTTTCTCCCATTATGGCAAGGTCCATATAATTGTTAGGCATCCTTATGAAAGGGGTGACTATTTCTTTTATTCGAGAGACGGAGAAAGTTTAGGATACGAGGTTGTATAATGCAAAAAAACGATTTACTTCTCAAGTCCCTCTCAAAATCTATTGCAGGATTGGTAGAAAATAAAGATTATGTGCCCGTGTCTTTTTCCGGCGGCGTTGATAGCTACATCACTGCGGCTTTAGTTAAAAAGTATTCAACTCCGATATTATATACAATCGGAAATGAAGACTCAAAAGACCTGTTATATTCTAAAGTTGCCTCTAAATCATTAGAATCAGAAATTAGAATAATAAATTATTCGGATAAAACCCTAGTAGAAGGTATTAAGAAAACTATTGAGATAATTGGGGCCGATAATAGTCTTGATGTTTTGATAGGCTCAACATTTTACCTTATTGCAAAAAGAATAAAGCAGGATGATTTTGATATATGCCTATCTGGGCAGGGTGCAGATGAATTGTTTTTTGGATATGACAAATATAGAAGGGCTTTGGCAAAAGGGGAAAACCCAATTGATTTGAGGAATAAGGATGTTTCAGAGTTAGAAGTTATACTTTCTAAGAGAGAATACAAGCTTTTTGGGAACTTTGAAATCAAGTTTATGTCCCCATTTTTAGATGAAGAAGTTAAAAAAATCGGGATGCAAATTGAAAGAGAATATAATCTAAAAAATTCTGATGACGATCTAAGGAAACATACTCTTCGAGAGATTGCTTTTGAGCTTGGGGCTCCATTTGAGATTATAAACCGCAAGAAGAAGGCACTCCAGTATGGATCTGGCGTCCTTGATGATGTTAGAAGAATATCCAAAGAAAAAGGTTTGGCGCCATCGCTAAATGCTTATTTAGAATCTATAAAAAAAGGTATTTAATATAAATAAAAGATTTATTTTTTCTTGCCGAAGCCTATGATCTTCATGAAGAAATTCATTGGCGTAGATTTTGGAGCTATGGTTATTGTTACTGTATCGCCACATTCATCGTTTGTTAAAATAACTGTTCCTGGACTGACTGCTCTAAATGTCCATCTAATCCATACAAGTTCTGAAAACTCTGGGCCCATTTCACTTTGTTTAACGAAACCACTGTGTATTAGTGTCCAGTCTTCTTTGAAGTATTCTACATTAATGAGTTCAAGAGGCCCTATTTGATACGGAAGACCCCCTTTAGCCTCAATTTCATCATTTATATCGCCAATCGTTTCACTATCAATTTTAACATCGCTTGTGGCTTCTCGATGTAAAGACATTGTAAATATATCTCCAACGTGAGCTGAAGTTCTACTAATCCTATAGTAGTCATCACATGAATAACCTAAGTCTGCCGTTATTGATGCAACACCAAAAACGCTTGTTACAAAAAGTAACGTTACTAAAATTGCATATAATTTCCTCATATTATCCCTCTTATGTAGGGAATAATTGTCATTTATAAGAGTTACGAATTATTATGGCTAAAAATTGGGAATATCTCAAAAAATAATCGTGAAAAAATAGTAACTCTTTTATTAATCGTTTACAATATAACTATTATGGAACTTAAAATAAAGTACCTTGATATCCAGGAAACGCAGGATATTGTTTTTTTGAATGTTAAGGATGCGATAAAGGAAAGAATAGATCCTGGAGAAAAAATTATTATCAAAAGATCTGAGTCATCTTATTCATCATCTGCCGTATTGACAAAAGATATCATAAATGAAGGATTTATCGGGGTTCCTCTAGAAAAATCAAAGCATTATAATCATTTTGAAAATGACATAGTCGAAGTATTTCCTGATGTAAACACGGAGCTTGCCCATATATCAAAAAAGAAACTAGAGGGGAAAATACTGACAAGAGAAGAGATCACAAAATTTGTCGGAGGCATAATAAACGGCAATATCGATAGTGTCATAATATCAAGTTTTCTTACTACAACTCAAATACTTGGAACATCGACAAGAGAGATAGAGTATCTTACCCGTGCAATGGCAGAAACTGGTACAATGATAAGATTTGACAAAGGGCCAATAATGGATGTCCACAGTATCGGGGGCGTTCCTGGCAATAAAACTGCCCTTCTCACAATCCCGATAGTTGCATCTTCTGGCCTTTTTATCCCTAAAACATCTTCGAGGGCCATAACATCACCTGCAGGTACCGCCGATGTTGTAGAGGTCCTCTCTCCTGTTGATTTTTCTCCAGATAAATTAAAGGAAATTGTCAAAACAACTGGCGGATGTCTTGCTTGGAGTGGTGTCTTAAATCTGACACCTGCAGATGAAAAGATAGTTGAAGTTGAAAGAAGGCTTCACATTGACCCAGAGCCAATTATCCTTGCAAGCGTATTAAGCAAAAAATATGCAATGGGTGCAGAATACCTTTTGATTGATATCCCTATGGGGGAGGGCACAAAGATAAACACCTGGGAAAATGCAAGAAAACTTGCATCCAATTTCACAGACCTTGGATCATCTCTTGGAATGCATGTTGAAGTTGCTGTTACCTATGGAGGCCAACCGATAGGAAACGCCGTTGGCCCTGCTCTTGAGGCAAGGGAAGCTTTGATGGCATTAGAAGGAAAGCAAAGCGGAAGTCTTACTGAAAAGGCTATTGGTCTCGCAGCAATACTCCTTGAACTCGGTAAGAAGGCAGAAGCTGGGAAAGGAAAGGCCATGGCAAGGGACATTCTTGAAAGTGGAAAGGCTTTAGAAAAATTTAGAGAGATTATCGCAGCGCAAGGAGGAGATCCCGATATAAAGCCGGAAGAAATACCACTTGGAAAGTACAAAGAAACTATATTGTCAGAGGATTCAGGTTACATAACTAAAGTTGATAACGCAACAATTGTCAAAGTTGCAAAGGTCCTAGGCACTCCATTTGACAAAGGTGCAGGACTATTATTGAATTACAAGGTAGGCGACCGCGTAGAAAAGGATGATGTTATAGTAGAGCTTTTTGCAGAGAGCAAGGAAAGGCTTTTATCCGCAAAAAGGTTTTTGGATTACAACAGGATATTCCAGACCGAAGGAATGATCCTAAAAAGATTTCCAGGACTTAAGGTGATTTGATGGAACTTGACTATTATGGTCTTAAGCATAGGAGACTTTTGGAAGATGCACGAAGAAAAAGAGAGGATGGAATTATCCTATTTTTCACGCTATTTTTCTCATCTCTGTTTTTATTCTTAGTTGGATTTGGATACTCAGTTGTTCTTAGTATTGCGGGGGTTATCGTTCTTTTATTGGGCGTCTTACTGTTTGTCTATGAAGATGCTCAGAGCAGGAAATTGCTTGATAAAGCCTCTGAGATGGAACACCCACCTGAAAAACCAGTTGAAAAAGAAGTTGAAAGTGCTATCACTGACCTACTGATTGAAGGATTATCTTATCTGATGAAACATGACTGAAATAGTATCCATTAGAAAAGCCCTTGACTACGAAAAAAGTCTATCAGCGGCCATAGATAAAGTACTAATTGATTTGGGCGGTATCGAGAGGTTTGTAAAAAAAGGCGACAGGGTTGCACTGAAACCTAATTTACTTGTTTTCTCTTCTCCTTCAAAGGCCATAGTGACTCATCCCCTCTTCACCTTTGAGGTCTTCAAGAGGGTAATTGAAGCCGGGGGTGAGCCTTTTATTATAGACAGCCCTGGCAGCGGGATACCTTTTACTAAAAACTCGCTTAAGTCCCTCTATAGATTGACAGGATACTGGGACACCTTCAAAGACTATACAGATTGTCTTAATACAAATACATCTAAACAAACAGTTGAAATTGAAAATGGGCTTATTTTAAAGAGGGTGGACATTCTAAAGCCATTGCTTGATGCTGATGTAATTATTAATCTGCCAAAAATGAAGACTCATACACTCACATTTCTTTCAGGTGCAGTAAAAAATATGTACGGTTCAGTTCCTGGAATGGAAAAGACAAGATACCACTCAAGATTTAGGGATGTGCATGATTTTTCAAAAGCATTGCTTGACGTCTGGAATGTTACAAAGCCTGAGCTTACGTTAATGGATGGAATTGTCTCACTTGAAGGCGATGGCCCTGCTATGAGGGGTATTCCAAGGAGGACTGAGATTGTCTTGGGATCAAAGGACCCTCTCTCAATGGATTTTGCTATATGCAGACTTATTGGATTGACTTATAGTGACCTACCTTACCTAAAGGTCGCGATAGAAAATAATCTTTCTGACGGAAACTATAATCTTATTGGAGAGTTACCGATAATAAATGATTTTATCCTCCCAAGGACCTATCACGGGAAGATATCGCTCGATCCAATTTCTTTGTACAATTATATTGTATTCCCCATATTCACAAGATTTTTGATTGAAAAACCAAAGGTCATAAAGAAAAAATGCATAAGATGCGGGGTATGCGTGAGAAGTTGCCCAGAGAAGGCGATTACAGTAGATAAAGTTTCAGCGAAAATAGACTACAGTAAATGTATCAAGTGCTACTGCTGCCATGAGCAGTGCCCCGAAGGTGCTATTGACCTTAAAAGAATTAACTTATAGAAATCCTTTTAAGTATAAGTGATGGTATTGTTTTGGTGATAAAATGAAAGAAGAAGTATTCTACGGGAGGGGTATGAAGAAAATCAGATCAGAGTACCCAGAGATTTATGATGCTATTATAAAATTAAACGATGCAGTCTACACAGGAAAAGCATTGGACTACAAAACTCAGAAACTTATTGCGATAGGAATAGCCGCATCAAGATGCGATGAGAGCGCAACTGATAGGCAGATGAGGTCTGCAATTAAGGAGCTTGGTGTCACCTCTGACGAGATAGTTGACGTACTAAGGGTAGTACTATTAACTTCAGGTATGCCATCTTTCACAAAGGGCATGAGGATTCTAGAAGAGATAGAAAAATAAATTAAAATTATTTTACTTATTTTTATGCGCAGGATAGGTTTTCACGTATCTGTCGCCCAAGGATTTTTGAAGGTGTTTGACAACACAAAAGCTCTTGGTGCAAACTGCTGTCAGATATTTACACATTCCCCACGAAGTTGGGCATTTAACTTAGTATCCGAAGATGTTGGGAACCTATTCAAAGATAAGTACCAAAAAGAAGATATTAAACCAATAGTAGTCCATGACTCATACCTTCCAAATCTTGCTTCTGAAGATTCAGCTATGAGAGAAAAATCAATTGATTCTATAAAAAAGGAGTTCATCTCCTGCAACAGATTGGGCCTAGAGTTTTTGAATATTCATCCAGGTGCCCATAAAGGGCAGAGTAAAGATAGAGGGCTAGCACAGATTTGTGAATCCCTCAACTCAATAAAAGACTATGTTGGAAACGTCACTCTGCTTTTTGAAAACACCTCGGGGAGTGGCTCAGTTCTAGGTTCAACTTTTGAAGAGCTAAGATTCTTACTTGAAAACACAAACTTTAGCTGTGGCGTTACTCTTGACACTTGCCATCTTTTTACTTCTGGATACGACATATCAAGTGAAGAAGCGCTTGAAAATACTCTCTCAAGTTTTGATAGGGTAGTTGGTCTAGAAAATTTAAAACTTATACATCTAAACGACTCGCAAGGTGAGCTAAATTCAAAAAAGGACCGACATGAACATATCGGTCTTGGAAAGATAGGACCTACTGGCTTTAAGGCTATAGTAAATCACGATTATCTAAAAAATATCCCAATGATTATGGAAACGCCTGTAAATGAAAAAAGAGGAGATAAAGGAAATATTATTTTTTTGAAGGAAATGATAGAGATTTAAGGTTTCTCTGGGACTGAAGGTTCTTGTCCCTGTTCTGCTTCTCCCATGCATCTAGTGGAATTGCATACTGCTTTTCGATTCTTTCCCTGTGGAGACTATTGTAAGTACAGAATGGGATAACTTTCCCGCCTGGCACTGCATAATGTATGGCGCATCTCTTTACCCTCTCAACATCAAAGTTGTAGGGGTCTTGGAAGTGCATGCATCCGATTAACAATGTGTGGTAGCTAAATTCCGCAAGGGTGTCGACATCTCCTTCCTTTAATACACCCAATAGTAGTTTCTTGATATCTAGGTTCTTTGGTTTCTTCTTTAAATCAATTAAGTGGGGTAATTCTTTTGTTATCTTTGCAATAGCAAGTGTCTTAGTTATCTTCCCGCCATCTTCTACCTTTTCTGTCAAATCGTTTAATAATCCAAAGAATCCATCGACATCGATGAAGTGAGTGATTGGTGTTATCCCTCCATTATCATCGATAAATACATAGGTCGCCACGCCACAATGTTCATGACATGTAAACTTTACCTGGGGAGTTTTTCTCCATGCTTCAATGAAATTTGAAAAAGCATTTACACTGGGCGCCGAGTAGAAATCTTCAGCAAGTATTTCTCCATTTGTCTGTTCCTCAACAAGTTTAACGAAATCAGGTATTGTAATCCTCATCTTCTCAAGATCTTCTGTGTCAATTCTACCCGAAAATGAAACAGGCTGGAAGTTAATGCCCCTGATGATATCGATATTTTTAATACCAAATTGGATTAAATCGCTTACTTGGTCATCATTTATACCCTTTACAAGTGTAGGCACCAAAACAACACTTGTCAAATTGGCTTTTCTGAAATTATCCATGGCCTGAAGTTTAATTGGGAGCGCATTGAATCCTCTAGCGGCGATGTATGGTTTCTCTGTTACACCGTCAAATTGCAAATACACAGTATTAAGTCCTTTCTGCCTAAGTTCTTTGCAAAAATCAAGGTCCTTTGCAAGGCGGACCCCGTTAGTTGCAATCTGCGCAAGGGTAAATCCTAATTTTTTAGCTTCTTGGACTATCTCAGGGAGATCATCTCTAATTGTTGGCTCCCCTCCTGCAAATTGGACTACCATGCATGGAACTGGCTTTTCATCCCTTACCAATTTCATCATTTCAATTAGCTCTTCTTTGGATGGTTCAAGAACATAACCTGCTGTCTGAGCGTTTGCAAAACATATAGGGCATTTCATATTACATCTGTTTGTAACATCAATATTGCAAAGTACTGTTGGGGTAAAGTGATCTGAACAAAGGCCACAATCGTTTGGACATCCTTTCTTGACTTCTGTGTTTGGATTATCCAGTTTAGACCCATCAATATGATATTTTTTAACTTTTTTGAACATTTCGTAATCTGACCAATAAATATCTTGAAAATTGCCGTGCTCGGCACAAGTTTTTTTTATAAGAACCTTGCCCTTTTCCTCAACTATGTCCGCATCAATGACAGCAAAACATACAGGACATATTGATTTAGTTTTATCTATTAATTCTGACATATAAAACACCGGTAAAAGATATAGTAGGGTATCCTAAAATTATATTTAAAAGCTTTTGTGTGATATTTTTTATATCAATTATTATATTTTTATATATTTAAAATAAAAAAACTATATTGGTTTATTTATTATTCTTACATTTTTCTTGCCGGCCTCAAATGCATTGAGATTCAAATCAAGCATTTTTGGTATACTGTCCTTGATTGATTCGATCATGGCATCGTGTGAGATGAGGTTACATATCTCATTGAATGCCCCAAGCATAACGATGTTTGCGACAATTTTTGTCCCTAGTTCTGATGCGATCCTAGTTGCGTTTACTTCTGCAAGTTTGAAGTTGCCTTCTATCTTATTGTCTGGTATTAACTCTGGATCATAAATAATAATGCCTTCCCTTTTTGTCCTTGATGCATACTTAAAGAATGCTTCTTGGCTCATTATTAGCGAAACTGAGGCAGATTCTACTTTTGGGTAGTCGATCTCCTCATCAGAGACAACTACCTCAGAACGTGTCGAGCCACCCCTTGCCTCAGGGCCATAAGACTGTGTCTGGACTGCATTGAAACCATCAAGTACGGCAGCCTTGCCGACTATAACACCGGACAGTATTATCCCCTGGCCGCCAAATCCACTTATCCTTATACCTGCCTTCATTTTAATTCACCACAGAATCTTTTATACTTGGTGTTAAAGTCTTCTTTTTCAATATCAACAAGTTCCCCTATCACCATCTTATCGGTAGTTTTTCCCTCTGCCAACATTTTTTCGTAAAGTTTGACGTTGATTGTTGATTCCTTGAAATGCTTTGTCAGATCAAGAGCCGTTCCCATTTTATTTAGTCTGCCATACGATGTTGGGCATGGGGATAAAACTTCGACAAAAGAGAATCCAGTTTTTTGTAGTGCCTTTTTTATTGAATTTATGCACTGGACAGGATGTGCAGTAGTCCATCTGGCCACATATGGGGCGCCTATTACCTTTGCCGTCATTGAAAGATCTATTGGATATTCAATGTTCCCATAAGGCGTTGTTGTAGTCTTTGATTTTAGAGGTGTTGTGGGTGCGACCTGCCCTCCAGTCATGCCATATATGAAATTATTTATTGAGATAACAGTAATATCAACATTTCTCCTTATTGCGTGAAGAAAATGATTCCCCCCGATGGCCCCGCAGTCCCCATCTCCTGTAAAAACTATGACCTTTAGTTCTGGATTTGCAAGTTTTACCCCTGTTGCATAGGCTATTGCCCTTCCGTGTAGAGAGTGCAGACCATCAGAATAGATATATCCAGGTACACGAGACGAGCATCCTATCCCGGATACAAAAACTGTCTTATTCATATCAATATTAAGATCATGGATTGCACGAAGGGAAAAGTTCATTACACTCCCTATCCCGCAACCGGTGCAGAATATTGTTGGAAGCATATCCTTCCTAAGGTATTTTTCTATGATGATGTCATTAGAAATAAAGCTCAATTTTTATCCCCCTCTATAAATTTCAAGATATCGTAAGGTGTATGAATTGCACCACCAATCTTTGGTGCAGAAATAACTTTTGTATTCTTGCCGACAGCTTCTCTTATGGGGTGAACCATCTGCCCAAGATTCATCTCTGGGACAATAACTGTGTGGGCATTTTTTAAAAGTCCCTTCATCTTCTCGTAGTGGAAGGGCCAAATTGTGATAAGTCTAATATGGCCTACCTTTATACCATTCTTTCTGGCCATTTTAACAGCGCTGACCGCAGGCCTTGCAGTTGTACCATAGGAGACAACAATAATTTCCGCATCTTCAAGGAATGAATCTTCATGATACCATATAATATCCATGTCATCCTGAACTTTCTCAACTAACCTTCTGACAAGTTCCTCGTGCACTTCAGCAGATGTCGTAACAGGGAAACCTCTCTTGTCGTGCGTTAACCCTGTGACATATGTCCTATAACCTGAACCAAACGGTGCGAATTCAGGGACTTTTGAAGTTCTTGTGAATCCAGTTCTGTATGGCCTATATTTATCAGGCCCTATTGTAGCGGGAACCCTCTCCTCAACCTTGACATTTACAACTTCGGGTAAGACTACTTTTTCTCTCATATGCCCTATTTCAGCGTCCAATAGAAGAATGACTGGAACCCTATAATCTTCAGATAGATTAAATGCTTCAATAGTTAGGTCAAGTGTTTCCTGGACTGATTTTGGCGCAAGAGCAATTATCTGGTGGTCACCATGAGTGCCCCACATTGCCTGCATTACATCACCCTGGGCTGCTTCTGTGGGCTGGCCTGTACTTGGGCCACCTCTCTGAACATTTACGATGACACAGGGTATTTCTGCCATGCACGAGTAGCCAATGCACTCCTGCATCAGTGAGAATCCAGGGCCGCTTGTTGCGGTCATTGACTTTACCCCCGTGCATGATGCCCCGATGACGGCAGCTATACTTGCTATCTCATCCTCCATCTGGACATAAACGCCACCAAGTCTTGGCATCCACAATGCCATGCCCTCGGCAACTTCAGTGGCCGGTGTGATGGGGTAGCCTGCAAAGAATCTGCAATCTGCAAGTAATGCGCCATAAACAACGGCGTCGTCACCCTGTATAAAAAGATTTTTTTTACCTAGAAGCCTAATAACGTCATTTGTCATCTTTATCCTCCACAATAATTGCAAAGTCAGGACACATCAATTCACACAAGTGGCATTTGATACAATTTTCAGGGTACTTTACTTCTGGAGGAAATACTCCTTTTTTACTTAGTTTTTCAGACTTTACATAAACTTTTTTTGGACAGTATTCCATACACAAAAGACATCCCTTGCAATAGTTTGTATTAATATGAATCAAAAGGATCACCGTAATAATGTAGAAAAGAAATTCAAATCTTTTATAAAGTTTATCATTAAATGATTATTTCAACTTAAGAAATAAAAATAATAGGACATTTGTCCAATAAACAATGTTTTTATCGCCCATATTCTATATGCGCCTTTGCAAGATGCCTTGCTGAAAGTGCTCCAATGAGGGATATCTCACCAGCTAAAACTGTTGCGGCACATATCTCTGAAAATGCCTTGGAGTTGTCACCGCTATTTTTCCCGCCACCTGAAATTCCGAGTAGATCAAGCGCTTCTTTTTGTGTCTCGATTTTAGTCCCGCCACCAACAGTTGCAACTTCAAGAGAAGGGAGTGTAACGGCAAAGTATACCCCGTTTTTATCCTCTTCAACTGTTGTAAATCCCTGGCTCCCTTCAACTACCTGGGCAATGTCTTGGCCGGTAGCAAGAAAGATTGCAGCGACAATATTTGCAAAATGAGCATTGAATCCATAGGACCCTGCTTGAGCTGACCCAAGGAGATTCTTCCTATAGTTTACATCAATTAAGGTAGTTGTGTCTGTCTTGAGTTTAGTCTGGATTATCTTATGGGGTATCACGACTTCAGCGGTAATGCTTTTGCCTCTCCCCTCGATTAGATTTATCGCTGAAGATTTTTTATCAGTGCAAAGATTTCCTGAGAGTGAAACGCAGTTTGCCTCAGGGAAGTTATCTTCAATCAGTTTCAATGCAGCATCTGTTCCAATTGTAACACCGTTCATCCCCATAGAATCCCCTGTATCGTATACAAATCTTAAAAATAGATTCCTTCCCACAAGGTAAGGAACAATCTTCTCAAGTTTTCGGAATCGTGAGTCTTTTTCAGCTTCTTTTTTAATTTTATCAAAGTTCTTACTAATGAACTCAGTTATCTTGTAAAAGTCTCTGGAAGAGTTTAACTTAAGGACTGGTGCTCTTGTCATGCCGTTTCTGAATATTGTTGTTACGGCCCCACCAGATGAAGTAATGACAGAAGCCCCTCTGTTAGTGCTTGCGAGAAGCGCCCCTTCTGATGTTGCCATGGGGACATAAAACTCACCTTTTGCGTAATTACCGTTGACCATTAAAGGCCCGATAACCCCCATCGGCACCTGAACAGCACCGATCATGTTTTCAATGTTCTTGCCAAAAAGATTGTCTGGATTGAGAGCGTATCTGCCGATGTAATCCAGAGTTACATTTTTTATTTTTTGGATTGCATCTCTTCTTATTTCAACAGCTTCTGCTGGAGTTTTTGTGTAACTTTCGATCTGGTATATCTTTATCTCGCCATTAATTACCTTGTTCAAAATCTCTTCTTTTTCCATCTGATCCTCTCATGGATGGGCATATTCAACGATTGGCCTGAATTTATACCCATAGCATATTATGCCATCGTCGTTGTATTCCATTATCTTCCTTGTGACCATTTCGACTTCCATGCCAATCTCAAGCTCTTCTGCCCTGGCATCAGTTATCTGGGCGGTTATTACCGGCCCTTCCATAAGCTCTATCAGAGCTACTGCAAATGGAAGATTATACTTGTGCTCCTTTGGGGGGCTGTTGATATTTGTGAAAGATAGTATCTTACCTCTTCCGATGAGCTGGTAATCCTCATAATTTCTGCTCCGGCATTTAGGGCATACTGTTCTATATGGAAATGATAGTTTCTCACAATCCTTACACTTTGAACCTACAAGCCTATATCTCCTAACTTGTTCTCTCCAGTGCCTTGGTACATCCATCCTAATCACCCCTCTCAAGAACACATACTGATATTGTTGCCCCGCTGCCACCTATATTTTCAGCCAATCCTCTTTCAGCATCAACTCGGCCATCTCCCCTAAGGCTATAAACAAGCTCCCCTATCTGGTATACACCTGTTGCACCAACAGGATGCCCTCTTGCCTTAAGACCGCCGTAAAGATTTATCGGGAGGTCTCCCCCAATATAATGCTGACCTTCTAACGCCATCTTTGTACCCTGGCCTTTCTTTGCAAATCCCATATCTTCTATGGAGAGGGCGCTCATTATAGAAAACGCATCGTGAATTTCAGCTATATCAATATCCTTTGGAGTGACGCCTGCCATCTTGTAGGCTTTCTTACTGGCCTCAACTGCTGCAGAAAGAGTGGTCATGTGCTTTCTGTCATGCACACCTAAAGTGTCAGTTGCAAGGCCAACGCCAGATACGATAATTGGGGTATCAGTAAACTCTCTGGCTTTTTTCTCAGAGCAGAGAATTACAGATGCTGCGCCATCACAAATTGGGGCGCAATCCATAAGAGAAAGTGGGTCGGCTATTATTGGGGAATTCATTACGGCCTCAAGTGAAATTTCTTTTCTGTACATGGCATGTTTACTGAAAGGTGCATTTTTGTGAGATATGACGGGAAATATTGAAAGATCTTCCCTTTTTACATTAAACTCGTGCATGTAACGCCTCATAACAAGGGCGTTTAGGGCTACAAACGAAACACCATGAAATGCCTCATAATCCCTGTCTGATGCATTTGCAAGAATTGAGGTAGTTTTTGATGGGAGTACATCTGTCATCTTTTCTACACCTGTGACAAGAACATAATCATACATCCCTGACTTTACGCCCATATACCCTTCAATAAAAGCGGCGCCTCCTGACCCGCATGCCGCCTCAACTTTAACTGCAGGTATCGGGCCAAGTCCGGCAAAATCTGCTATCAATGCACCAATGTGCTCCTGTTCTACAAACGGCCCAGAGGACATATTCCCAACATAAAGCGCATCAACTTTGTCTATACCGCTGTCCTCAAATGCCATCCATATAGACTCTATTGCAAGGTCCCTCAATGATTTTTCCCAGTGCTCTCCAACCTTTCCTAGTCCAACTCCAATTACGGCAACATTATCGTCCATTTGTTCACATCCTTATCTTCTTTCTATACCTTGCATAACGTGCATAGTCGATCTCTTCTCTTCTTTCGATATAGGATTTGACTGAAGGAGCTTTTACCTTCCTATCAGCAAGTTTGTCCGTTACTTCAAGTGAAAATGAATCGCTCCCTGCGCCAGACCCATAAGATGTGCAGAATATCTTATCCCCAGCCTTTGCCTTGTCAAGAACTGCGGCAAGCCCCAATAGTGCAGAGCCAGCATATGTATTACCAATATAAGGTGAAACTAGACCATCAATGACTTTTTCCTTTGGGAATCCAAGTATCTTTGCAGCTTCCAGCGGGAACTTTCTGTTTGGCTGGTGGAATATAACATAATTGTAATCGTCTGGTTTTGTTCCAAGCTCCTCCATAAGCGCCTTTGAGCTGCTGACAACATGCTTGAAGTATGAAGGTTCTCCTGTAAACCTATTCCCATGTTTTGGATAATGCTCATGCTGCCTCCTCCAAAAGTCGGGGGTATCGGTAACATAAGATAGTGAACCTTCAATAACAGCTAAGCTTTCTTTAGCACTTCCTATAATGTATCCAGCTCCACCTGCGGCGGCTGTATATTCAAGAGCATCACTTGGCGCCCCTTGGGCCGTATCGACACCTATGCCAAGGGCATATTTTGCCATGCCGGAGCCCACATATGCTATGCATGCCTGGACTGTTTCACTTCCCGCTTTACATGCAAACTCCCAGTCTGCAGCATTGACAAACGGCGTGGCTGCAATAGCTTCTGCTACTATTGTAGAAGTCGGTTTTACAGCATAAGGTTTGGATTCTGTGCCAACCCAAACTGCTCTCAAGTCTTTTGGATCTATGCCTGCCCTTAATAGGGCGTTTCTGGCTATTTCAATGGCTATTGTGACAGAGTCCTCGTCTGCACCTGGCACTGACTTTTCTCTAATTGGTACAAGATTTGGGTCATTTCCCCATACTCTTGCAATTTCCGTGTTCTGTATCCTGTATTTTGGGACATAAGCACCATAGCCTATAATACCTACAGATTTACTAGGCTTCATTTACTTCCTCCTCTAACAAAGACGACTTACTACAGATAAAAGAGATATAATCGGTACGATGTAATAGATGGAAAATAAAATATATATAAATATTTCGGTATTAGTGAAATATTATATCGACAAGAAACGTCATTTCCTGATTTCCTTTATGTAAATTGATTTTTCATTATTGAAATCAATCTTCACTTTATCGAGGTCAATTTTACCTACGATATTTGTGCCGTCAAACTCTTCGCCAGTAGGCCCATATGCCTTATCCTCTTTCAATCTGACCCCTATGAGGCCCTTGTGCTGTCTTGACATGTTTGTGACACCAACATCCCCTCTCTTTGACGTATCAGTAGGCGTATTTTCAGGGGTCAATCCACCAGCCTCAACACTGCCCCCTTCAAAAGCGACAAGAGAGACAGTGGGGTGTGCAAACTGGATATCGAGCTTCCCAATTGGTTTGTTGACTAGACCTGTGATCTTCCTGAAGTATTTCACGGTATTTGGGGCTATATCCTCGTATAGCTCAATTTCAATGATATTATTTCTATCAATGCCCAAAGTTTTTGCCGATTTGTTTTTTATGACTTCGGATGTATATGGGGGCTCCTGCTCGACTATAAAAGCCTCGTCAGATGTATCACCAGTCCTTTCCTGTTTGATGCCCTCTGCCTTAAGCTTTCCTTCGGCTTCTTTCTGGGTAAGTCCAAGTAGGGATAGGCTAAGGGGCAGAGTCTTAACTGCAATTTTGTCTCCTTTTTTCAACATCTCAATTAATTCTGATCCCAAAACAATCATGCCGGCAACGGAGTGATTTGGTGTTGTAATTCTTTCCTTTTTGTATATGTAGACTGCACCTGTGTCCTTGCCTTCAGTTCTTACTGAAACAGAGTTCCTTTTTCTTAAATTGGAATTTTCGTTTTTTACATCAAAACCTATCAAACTCTGTGAAGCTACATAGGATTCATTTACATCATCAACAGTTATTTGGCCATCTTTGGTAAGTGAAAATATGTGCTCCATGGCCATTGGGGCATTATCCTGAAGTTTAATTTTGATATGGGTAAATATTCTTTCATCCTTCTTTGGCTTATATGAGAGGTCCGTTGTGGTCTCAAAGTCTTTCTCAACGGTGAAAACTTCAACAGGGTCAATTGAGATTATCTCATCTTCCTCTTCTATCAGAGATATGACATGCCTCCCTTGGGTAATTTTCCCAAGAGTATTCTTGGTCCCATAGTTTCCTTTCTGTATCTTTTTAGAAAGGACAATATATGTGGTGTTATTATCAAATCCAGCGAGAGTGAAAAAAATGTCCCAGGGAGAGTATGTCTGCTCCTCCTTCGTGGGTTTTAAATCTGTAGGGACTGAGCCTATCGCGATAAGTGTTGAAGTCTTCCATCTAACGCTCTTTTTTTCAAACTGTTTGGATATTTTCCTAAATAGCCTTCCCTCTTCGGTGTCTTTGATTTTAATGACAAACGAGCCTTTAGTAGTTTTAACGAGAAACTCGTCAAGGTATGAGGATGTCTCCTTTTCCTTCTTTATTATACCAATTGCAGTCCCTTTTAGATAAGGGATATTATTATCAGAAAAAATTTCCTTTAATGCGGCCCCGTCCTTTGCCTCAATCTTATTGCCATCGATTTCAATCTGCATGATCATACCCTCATTAATACGATGTCCCTAATATGCTCCTCCTTCTTACCTTTGAATGCATCAAAGACCTCTCGCCTTTCCCTGCCTTTTGAATTTCTGTATACAACAAGCCAGTAGGGGAGATAAACTTCCTCAGTTCTCCAGATCTTGGCGTTCCCGAGTATTTCAATTCCCCTAGACACGTCATTTTTTGAAATAAGCGATTCAATTATCCTGCCTGTTATCTCCTTGCTCTTAAGAGAAACATCCAGTTTTTTAAGTTTTTTATCCTCAAATCCCTTGACTAATTTAAATTTAATCTTTGGTTTGACACTTAGATTGTTGCCGTCCTGCTTATACTCTAAAAGCCCTTTTGCTTCAAGAGCCAATATCAAAGAATGGGTCTTTCTGGGGGTGAGCCCTGTTTCTTTTTTTATTTCAGAAATTGTCGGATTCTCCCTGTCAATAAGGTAATCTAAAAACCATTTCTCATCAGGTTTAAGTTTGTAAATTTCTGTAAATCCTACTGTCCTTGAAATCTTCCCATCCCAGATGACAAGCTCCCCTGTAATGCCGTCAAAGAAACATGACATGCTCTTGTAACTGCCCTTCTTTGGCATATAATCAAAAAATACCATGACAAGCGGATAGTAGATAGGAACGACTTCTTTTAGCTCCTCTGACCTTAATGCTATTTTTTTTCTGTTTTTAATGGCGATCTCTCTCATCGCATCATAATCAATTTCAGAGGATATCACAGGCGCTATCTTTATACCCTTAAATGAAGCTTCCCCTGACTCATCATATTCAGTTTCAAATTCGTCGATAAGTTCAACTTCTTCTAGGGAATCCTCTTCCTCATCGATCATTGGTATGTCGATTACAACTGGTTTTGGCAGGGGTTTTGGCTTTACTTCCTCTATTATATCAAATTCGCCATCTATTCTTAGCTCCTCTATAATCTCTTCAAATGAGAACTTGAGCTTATACTCCTCATTTGCAATGTTTACGACTTCCTCCATCTCAGCAAGCGGCCTCTTCTGCCGATATTTTTCTATAATAAGATTCTTAACATTCTTCTTCATGAGCTCTGGATCAATATCAAGCATGGGCTGCCTTTCCCTTCCCTCATGCTGACTTATCCTCGGCCTTACCGAGATTAAAAAAGCCCTGGAGGTCGACTCCTCCTTGTCACCTATAATAGCACTTCCAATAGGAAGTGACCTTATGAATCTAAAATCAGAAAGTTTATTTGGAATCTCAGAGGGCATCCTCTGGAGTACCGCCTTGATATCGTCCTGATAGACTAATTTGTGGCATATTAGTAAATCAACTTGCGACAATATCCTTGAATCAATTGCCGACGGCTGCTGTGTTGCAAGAACTATCGAGCATCCAGGTTGCCTGCCTTGCCTCACATACTCTATGAGGCTATCTGTTGCTGCTGTGACCTTTCCTCCTCTTGGCACAAGTATGTGGGCCTCATCTATCATAAGCCAAGTCACAGGCACATTCCCAATGAGATTAATGTCCCCCATGGCTTCCTGCCTTGAGATGACTTTCCTAGTGTTCAGGATGTTTCTTGAAAGAAGTCCAACGACAAGCGCCCTGACGTTATCCTCTAAGAAGCTCACATCAATGACAGAAACTTGGCCCCTCTTTGATAAGTCATTTAGCTTTGTCCCTTTTTTATCAAATATGCCCCACTGTATCGCTCCTGTGAGTCTTGCATTTAGCGCCCTTCTGGTATTTTCTTTAAATCCCCCTTCCCGGGAAGATATGCTTTCTTCGTTTTCAATTGTCTTCACCATGTCCTCAATGTCGTAATCATCGCCAAGCCCTGCGATCTGTTTTTCATCGATAGTAGTATAGCCTGTCTTTGTTTTTTCAATGACCCTCTCTATTAGAAGGCCCATGGTGTCAAATCGCTCAATATCAAAGGTAAGACACCAATCTTCAACTCTTAGCTCTGAAGGTTTAATCTTGAAAACATCATCCCATGTTTCTTTAGGCGCCTTGTGGACGTAACCCTTTGGAATAAAGACTTTAACATTTTTAATACCTGTAGGCTTTAATCCCCAGCGCTCAAGCATCTCGCCTTCGTTGGCCATCTTGTTCTTTTGCTTCATGCTCCAGAATATTCCCATCGGGTCAATTATCAGGATCCCAACGCCATCATTTTTCATGGCCATCTCTTCAACGATGACACCAAGGGTATAGGATTTGCCGCTTCCCCTCATTCCGCAGATGAATATTGCGTGGGGACTTATACTATCAAGAAGCACCTTCTTGTTGAAATAGTCCTGTAACTGCTTACCAGTCTCATTTACCTTACCGATATATAGGGCGGCCTTGCTCTTATACTTCTCAAAGATGCTCTTTTTTCTGCCGACATATGCTCCCTCTTCATCAGAAAGGAGTTCCAATTTTTCTTCAATATCGATCATGTTCACTAAAAAGATATAAAAAGCTCTATTATTAAAACCTTTTCGGATTCAATGGACGCAATTTCTAGGATTAAGACTGCTCACGGAGACATCAAAACACCTGCACTTCTGCCGGTGTGTGCACTGACATATGGCGTATGGGACGTTTTTATTGAAGAGCGAGTCACTCCACCTTGGAAGCTTTCTGAGGCCAGTCTTTTCTCATTAGAGTATGTGAGAAACACAAAATATGAGGAAAAGGTCAAAGATGGATTTCACAGGCTTTTTAAAGAAAAAAAACCGATATTTGTTGATTCAGGAGGATTCCAATCGATGAAAAAAGGAATTGATAGGGATCCTATTGATGTGCTAAGATTTCAGGAAAAGCTTGAGGCCGATGTTGCCGCGACCTTTGATTACCCCGTGGCTTTGAATGTTGAAAGATCCGACTACATGGCGATGCTTCAAAAAAGTATTGACAGCGCCAATTTAGCTCTTGAAAATAAAGAGAGAAAGGAGATGCTCCTATACTCTTGCGTTCACGGATTTTCAAAAAAAGAAATAGACTGGTATTTTTCAAAGCTTAGTAGTGGTTTTGATGGGTATGCTATGGGCTCCCTCGTACCTAGAAAAAATGACTTTAAGACACTTATTGAATTAATACACAGCGCAAAAATGCATGCGCATGAGCGGGAAAAACCTCTCCATATATTTGGAGTCACAGGATTTCCAATGCTATATGCATTGAGCTTTATGGGTGTTGAGACCATGGATTCTTGGACCTATCTTGTAGCGTCGATTTACAAGGAGTACATACACCCGCAAACTTTGAAAAGGGTCAGAATGAGAAAAACAGGGAGCATCCCAGAGTGCGATTGCTTTATCTGCAAAGAACTAGGAATGGAAGATTTTCTTGGGGCGACAAGTGTTCCGCAGGCCTATCTTGCAATTCATAATTTGAATATATTCATGCGTGAAATGAAACAGATAAAAGAACATATGGATGAGAACAGCTTTGAAGAGCTAGTTGAGCAGAAGAGTAAGCATAACATGAGAATAAAAAAAGCCTATGAATATGCAAAAGACCATATGAAAAACAGTACCCAGTAGCGCAGCATAAAATACCTAAAAATTTTAAAGTATTTTTGGATAATTAGCTTTAAATAATAGTCCAAATATATTTATAATATTCTAATTTACTTATTATTGATTTGAAGTAGGCATTTCTATGAAAGCAAAAGAGCTCAAGAACATTGAAAAACAGACTTTGATGGAAGAGATATTCGATCAAATTGATACCTATGTAATGGTCTTGAACGACAAAAATACCGTATTGATTGCAAATAAGAAAGTCAAAGAGAAATATGGAAACGTTATTGGAAAGAAGTGCTATGAAGTCCATCATAAAACACCTATAGCTCCGGATTTTTGCGTAATGAATTGCGTTAAAGATGGAGTAGCTGGCGATACAACTTTTTTTGATGACGCAATTACGAAAAGATGGTACGACGTTAGTGTTAGTAAGATCTTAGTGGGAGGGAACTGCTTTTTTGTTCATTTAATGACTGATGTGAATGAAAAACATTTCCGAGAGGAAAAAATAATAGAGTTGAACCAAGCTTTAAGGGTCTTAAACAAGATCCTAAGGCATGATATCCTGAACAATATCACAGTTATAATGCTGTCACTAGAAATGATGAAAACTGAAGATATTGCCTTAAAAAATAGGGCTCTTTCGGCAATTGAAAAAAGTGTTGAGCTTGTAAATAAGATGAGAGACCTAGAAACGGCAATTTCAACAGGCGGGGAACTTAAGTCTTATGATGTCAGGACAAAACTTGCAGAAATAATAATAAGTTTCCCAGAGATTAAATTTAAGATTGAAGGAAACTGCAAGATTTTAGCCGATGAAGCAATAATCTCTGTTTTTAATAATCTTTTAAGAAATGCAGTAATCCATGGGAAAGCTGACAAAGTTGACATTTCTATGGAGAAAAAGAGTGATTTTTGTACTATTAAAATATCTGACAATGGTTTAGGGATACCTGACGCGATAAAAGATAAACTATTTGACGAAGGGGTAAGCTACGGCGAGAATAAAGGGATGGGCCTAGGTCTTTACATTGTAAAAAAGACAATTGAGAGGTATGGGGGCGAAGTCTCATTTGAGAATAATGTCCCCAAAGGGACTACTTTTATTTTGAAATTGAAAAAGTCTTTATAGCGTGAAACACTTTAAAAAAGAAAGAATAATTTGATTTTTTATAGATTCTTTAATACTTGTATCTCATTTAGTATTTCTGAAAAGCTCTGGATTATTTTCTCCTTCTCTTTCTTGTTATTCCTCTAAGATTTATGGATCTCGTATTTTATTATATCGTCAATCTGATTTTTTATGGAGTCTATAATCTTCTTCCTTAAGAAAAGGCAGTCTGTGGAGATCTCTTTTCTAATTTTTGGGAGTATTTCATCGTTGCATTCGTCTTTATACTGTTCTATCTTAAGAGAGATATGATTCAATTCTTTTTTTAGAGCCGAAACGTCAACTCCCTGATCCTCAAGCTTCTTTATTGATGATTTAAATTGAGAAAGGGTATCCAATATCTCATTTAAACCAGAATTTTTAATTTCCATATCTACTCGTACCTTAATACACTAAGTGGCCTATTTTAACAATATTATATGCAGGTATAATAGATGCAAATACAGATATCAATACAGACAATCCAATTAATTCTGCCATGAATATAAAACTTATCGTTGTTTTATCAGCACGATAGAGGGGATAATGTTCTAAGTTAAGGGTATTATGTAATTTAATAATAATACAAAGTAATGGAGCAATGGTATATCAAAAGATATTTATAAAAAGGAGATAATAAAGAATAAAAAAATTAATAATTAATAGAAAATAATTACTTTTCTATTTCAACAATTTCGGCAATTGGGGCGTTCTTTTTGACACTTTCAATTCCGTTCATACATGATTTTTTCGTAGTGTATCCTTCACTTGTTGCAATTATTTCCCCATTTCCTGCTTTTAATCTAAATCGAAATTGTTTTTTTGCGTCCGTATATACCTCAAATTTTGCTGCCATAAGCATCACCTAATATATAGTCTTCTAACTATTTAAAGTTATTGATTTTCAAAATTAAAAAATTGGATTTCATTTAGATTAAGTTTGATTTCATTTTTAAAATGGAATTAATTGAAATAAAAAAGAAAAGATTATTTCCAAATCCAACCCAAAATACCTTTATCGTTCATTTCCTGTTCTGCTAAGAGTTTGAGTCTCAATTGTTCCTGTTCTATATTTTGAACCTGCTCTTGTAAGATTGCTTTTGTTTGGGTGTCAAAATCACTCTCTTCTATGAGCCTGTTTAGTTCTCTAATCCTGTTCTCATTTCTCACAATCTCTTGTGCTATGAGCCCTGCTGCTTCGTTATCCCCGCCCATAAAGAATTTAACAAATCCGCTTTTGCTTCTGATCCTTTCTTCAGCCCTAGTTGTTACCTCAAAGGAATTTTTGATTTCATTTGATACTTTTGAGATGTTTGCTTCTGATTTTCCAAACATAGAAGCTGTTGATTCCATCGTCTGGACTGCAACTTGAGCCATCTTTTGATTTTGTAGAGAATTCCCCATTGAAGAGTTTACTTCTTGAGTTTTTTGTTGGATAACTGATCTGACCTGTTGTTCTGTGTTTGAAGCAATTTGATTTTGATTCTGAATGTTCTGGGGAGTTTCTGAGACATTGCCTTCATTTTGATTAATCTGAGTTTGTTGCTGAACTTGGATATTGGATGTGTTCCCTTTATTTGAAGTTTGCTCTTGAACATTCAATTGATTAGCATTCTGAGTTGGGGTTACATTATTATTGTTTGAATTTGCAAGATTCTTAGGGGACGTATTTACCTCATTATTTGGTCCTTGATTATTTGGTGCTGCTGCAAAATATGTTGAAGTAAAAAGAAATAAAATAATTAAAAAAATAAAGAGTTTTTTCATTTAGCCACCCCTTATTTATTTTTTACCTCCGCCGCCGTTACCGCCACCATTGCCATTTCCGCCTGCGTTGCTAGAGTTTCCCTTGTCTTCATTATTCTTGTTACTGTTGTTAGAGTTATTGTTTTTATCCTGGTCTTTTTTATCTTGGATTGTCTGTTTGATTCTCTCTCTTTCCTCTAGTTTTTCCTGGAGCTTTAGTTCATTCTGTTCCTTTAGCTGTGTCCTTGTGGCATCCTTCTCTAGATATCTTTCAGTTGCTTTGAGTCTTGCTTCAAGTGAAGTTAATAGACCAAATGCTCTGCCTGTTTTTCCTTCTTCAATGGCTAAAGAGATTTTGTCGAGTGTTGAAGAGATCTGGCTCAAGTGAGAGTAAACAGATTGTGGTAGATTAAAGCTGTCTATATAATAGGAGTTGCCGTCAATATCGGTAAAGTAGTATCCATCTTCCTTTTCTTCAAAGTAGAATTCGAATTCGCCAAGTGTGTATACGCCTTCTTCTGGGGCTTCTTCTTCAGTTGTTGTTTCCTCACCAGTTTCTTCCCCTAAAGGCTCTTCAGGTGTTGTTTCTTCCTCAGTTTCAGGTGTGACGCCATAGAGGATGAATATTTCTTCTATGATCTCGTAAAATGCATTTGATTTTTCTGTGAACTTCTCATCAATTACTGATGTTTCAGAAGTAACATCTTCAATTTCTTCTGCCTCTTCAAAGGCAACATTAGCTATATCTTCAATGGTACTTTCGGCCATTGCAGGGGCTATAACACTTAATAGGAGCCCAATGCCTATTAAGAATGCCATATATCTATGTGTGTTTTTCATACAAAAATAGTGTTTCTTTTACCTATTTAAAGCTTTCTGTGCCTTTATTCTAAATTTAGAGGTTAATAATAGTTCATAATAGTTTTTAATCGTTCATTAAAGTTTATTTTGTTTTTTAATTGTTCATAATTGTTTATTTTAGTTTTTAAAGTTTAAATTAATCTTATTATATTATATAAGAATCATAAGAAACTTAATATCTAAAAAGAAGTTGAAATAAAGAATATTTATAATAGAAAATAAAAGATATTTATTTTTCTTTGCCAATGCCAAGTATCTTCATGAATTGTTGCATTGGATATGATTTTGGAATTACTGTGACTGTGGCTGTGACAGTATATTCATCTTCACCGGTATAACGTTTCATATTTAATGTACCCGGACTAATTGCTTTATACGTTCCCTGAATCCAAAAGTCACATGGCCCCTCTGGAGGATTATCATCACTTAGTACATTGCCTTCTTCATCAACGTAGTTAAGATCAATCAGTTCAACAGCCCCCAATGAAAGGGGAAATGTACCATCCCAATTATCCCAAGCTTCAAAATCTTCAACTATTAAAATCCTTTATCAGGGACGAATATACATAATCCCCTTATTGAAGCTGTGAATGTTTCTCCAACGTGGACTGTAGTTTTGCTAAACTTGTAGTAGTTTTCCTCACAATCGCATTCAACATCAGCCATCGTTTGAGCAACACCAAAAACACTTGCTATAAAGAGCAAGGATATTAAGATTGCAAATATTTTTTTCATGATTATCACCATAGTTAACTAATAAAGAATATGATTATTTATAACTATTTGCATTTAAAATTAGAATTGTAAGAAATAAAATAAAAGATATTTATTTTTTCTTGCCAAATCCTAGTATTTTCATGAACTGCTGCATTGGAGTTGGCTTGTCTATTGCAACTTTAATAAGCACAGAAGTATTTTTATTGTAAAATTTTACCGTTCCAGATTTCTCGGCCTTCCAAGTCATAATTAATGTAGAACCTTCCGACTTGGTACTTACATAAGACAGAACTCCGTCTGGAGTTTCCAGTGCATCATAGCCACCATTACTTGTGACAATAACATTTTCGCCAATAGCATAATTTATCTTATTTGGAGTAATATAAGTTGAATCAGGAATTGCCGTTACAGAAGCTACTCCAATCACACTTCCTATTAATAACAATCCTGCCAATATAGCAAATATTTTTTTCATAGTTATCACTTTTAATTAGCATAATTTTTATCTATGTGTTTTTAAATATTTGGTATCTCTTTTAGAAATAGATAAATGAAAATAAATAAAATTTTAAGGTACAACAAGATCTATTTGTATTGTGTCAAATGTACCGTTTGGTGATAATGCCAACATTGTCACTTTGTAAGTGCCAGAAGATACGTTTGGCCCAACTGTGAATATTGCTTCATAATCGGCTGCATTGTGGGCTTTAATAATCTGGCTCTTTGGCGTTACATCAACTGTAACACCTTCTGGAAGTCCAACAAATTGCAGCATAGCATTTCTTTGGGTAAAGAATCCCCTGTTTTCTATCTGGATTGTAGTCTTCTGAGTTCCTGGGACCACGTTAAAGGCAGACACTACCTTACCATCCTTAATTATTGCAGATCCACCTGTTATAGAAAATCCTTCTATATCGACTTTTGGGTAGATAATAGCCGCAGGCATAGATTTTTGTCTGCACTCATAGCAGCATTCTCTATCTAAAGTAATTCCAAATCCCTCTTCATCGAAATTCCCATCTGCAGTTATAGTTATGCTTGAGGGTAGGCCAGCTATACTATTATATGATCCGTCCGCTTGATCGTAGAAGTATACCCGAATATATTCCCAAAATTATCTGATGAGGAAATAAAAGTTGAAAATGGAACTCCGTTGACATATATTGTCCCTGAGCCCGAATAATATACCTTAAGATTATAATTTTCGTCCACTATTTGGCAAGTATAATTATTTGGGATTGTACAGCCAACAGATATCTCAGGGTTACAATCACCCTCTGAAGGACAATTTCTTACATCTATGCACCCTATGAATCCAGAAAAGAGATATGCTGCGAGACCAGCTGAGCTGCACCTTGAAACGGGAATTGGTTGTTCAAGTGTTATCGGTTTAGGAGAGAATTCGATGCATTCTTCTTTACACATATCTTCAGAACTATAAGGTGACTTTTTATATAAGTTACAACTTTCAATACAATTTTCCTCACAATCCTCACAATCTCCTTGACAATCCTCACAGTCGTCTTGGCAGTAAGCCTCACACCCCTGCCTTTGCATAGTTTGTAATTCACTAGAACATTCGTCATAACATTCTTGATTTACAACAGATTCTCCATAAATAATAAATTCCGTTTTAATCCTTCTAGATGGTCATCATATATAAATACTCGAGAGCATCCTGCAAATAATGAAATTAAAATAATTCCAGATAACATCAATACTATTTGTTTTTTCATAATACCACAACTAATGCTTGCAAATAATAATATCCATTAATATTTAAAGATGCCGATAACAATTGTTTAATAATAAAAAATTAGGAAATAATTTAATTCCTAAAGCTTGTGACTGATGCCGGGATCCTTCCGCCCCGTTTCAAATTGGAGAGATCAACCTTCTTTAATCACTTTATGTGTAATCTGCCACTTCAATAATCCACCTATAAGCAGGTATAACTTTGATTCTTTTATCTTCAATTTTTATATCTTCAGTCTGCTCAAAAGTTATAATTAATCCTTCCTTTAGTTTTAGGGCATTCATCGCATCAATCAATCCGTTTATCTCCCGCTCTCTGTTAGATTCATCCAGTATATAAGACACCTGTATTGCTTTTGTTATTATATTTCCTTCTTTTACTAAAAAATCGCATTCATTCTTATTTGAGTAATAATAGATCTCCTTATTTTGCCTTTTTAATTCAATGAATATCAGGTTCTCTAAGTTCCTACCTTTGTTTGGTGTAAATGTTAGACCTGATACCTTGTTGAACGCTTGATCAACAAGATATATCTTCCTAGGAGAGTTAAGCTGCTGTCTCAATGAATGAGAGAATTTTAACACTTCAAAGAATAGGTAAGAGTTCCCAAGATAGGAGATATATTCCTTCACGGTTATGGCATTTCCAAGGCCGAGTGTTTTCTTAAGAGAGTTGTATGTAAACTTGCATGAAGCGTTTGTCGCAAGCATGCTCACAAGCTCCTTCAATATTTTCTCTTTCTTTATAGAGTACCTGACTATTATATCCTTGTACAGTATGTTCTCATATACTGTTTTTAAGTAATCCTCATCTTGATTTTTTAGGTACTCTGGGAATCCCCCTGAGACAAGGTATTCTTCAAAGAGATTTTGGAGATTAATCTTTTTTTCAGATAAGTAAAAATCATCTTTCTTGACGGCCATATTTTTAAATAAGAGGAATTCATTGAATGAGAAAGGATAGACTTCAAACACCTTGTATCTCCCGGTGAGCCTTGTGCCAAACTCTTTACTGAGAAGCGAAGCATTTGATCCAGTGAGTATTATTTTTTTGTCTTCGTCCTGCAATCTTCTAACAAAAGTTTCAAATTTCTCGACATTCTGAATCTCATCGAAGAAGTAGATTTTTGATTGGCCATAAGCTTCTATCAAGACTTCATTTAGAGTTTCAAATTCTTTAGCATTAAAGTCTATTAGCCTTTCATCTTCAAAATTTAGATAGCACCATCCTGATGTATTCTGCATGAGCTGCTTTAATAAAGTGGATTTGCCGCATCGCCTGATGCCAGTTAGGATAATTATCCTTTCGTCTTCAAAGAAATCCAATATTTTGTCTAATAGCTCCCTTCTTACGGTTTCTTTCTGGATGTTTAGTTCATTCTTTTGATTTATTACTACCTGTCTTAATATCTCCTTGGTAGTCATACTCATTGATAATGAGTACTTATATATAAATTTACTCATTGATAATGAGTATTTTAAAATAAAAATAAATTAATTCCTGAAGCTTGTAACTGATGCCGGGATCCTGCCGCCACGTTTCACAAACTTAGAGCAGTCAATTTTTTTAACTGGCATGACTGACCCTTCGCCCAACAAGCCTCCGAAGTGGACATAGTCCCCTTCTTTTTTACCTTTGATTGGGACAAGCCTTGCGCCCACTGTTTTATTATTGTAAACACCTATTGCCATCTGATCTGCTATAATCCCCGCGATAATTTCTGCTGGAGTATCCCCTGGAATTGGGACCATGTCTAGTCCTACAGAGCAGACTGAGGTCATGGCTTCAAGCTTTTCTATATTGATGTACCCTGCCTTTGCAACTTCTATCATGCCTCTATCCTCAGATACTGGAATAAATGCACCGCTATATCCCCCAATACGGGAGCTTGCCATGATGCCTCCTTTTTTAACAGCGTCTGTTAGAAGTGCTAAAGCGCATGTGGAACCGGGCCCACCGCAGTGCTCTATCCCCATATCCTCGATAATCTTTGCAACGCTATCCCCAACTGCAGGAGTTGGTGCAAGAGACAGATCAATAGATCCAAAGTCGACCTTCATTCTTTTGGCGACTTCTTCCCCTATCAATTCTCCAGCCCTAACTATCTTAAATGATACCCTTTTTATTGTATCGCATAGCTCCATGAAGTTCCCATCGGTCTTTTCTACCGCTGCCCTTACTACCCCAGGGCCGCTTATGCCCACATTGATTGATGCGTCAGAGTTTCCAATGCCATGAAATGCACCAGGCATGAATGGTATATCTTCAGGCGCGTTTGCTAGTACGACTAGCCTTGCGCAGCCAGTATCAGATATTTCAGATGTCTTTTTGATTATGCGGCCCATCCTGAGTATTTCATCCATGTTGATTCCATCACGAGTTGATGCGACAACAACAGATGAGCATAATCGTTCTGTGGCCTCCATTGCTTCAGGGATTGATTCGATTAGCATGTTGTCGCCTAATGATGCTGCACGATGAACTAAAGCCGTATATCCACCAATAAAATTAATTCCCAGATCTTCAGCTGCCTCATCAAGAGTCGTGGCGATCTTTACTGCAGCTTTTTTCGAGGGCATGCCGAGCGCGTTTATCAAGAGCGATATTGGCGTGACAGATATTCTCTTGTTTACTATCGGGATGCCAAAATCTTCCTGCACGCCGTTTACGATCTCGACAAAGTCACCAGCTTTATCTTCTAGCTTTTCAGCTATTCTCTCACAAGTATGCCCCACATCATTTTTAGCACAGTCTAGGAGATTAATACCAAGGGTAACAGTCCTAATGTCAAGCTGCTCAACCTTAACCATCTTGATAGTTTCAAGAATCTCATCTGATGTTACCATACGCTTCAAACCCTGTGCATCCTATCAAAGATTTCTTTCCGCTGTATAAGAAGATTAATATTAAGCTTTACACCTTCAGCTTCAAGGTCATGTTTTATCTTCTTAAAATCATAGCCTGATGTTTTGATATCGGCTATGGCTATCATTGAGAACACGCCATCGAGAACAGTCTGACTGAGCTCTAATATATTGACATTTAGGTCAGCTAAGACCCTTGTAACGCCTGCCACTATACCTGGTCTATCGGCTGATAATACAGTTATAACAATCTTTTCACCAATTGGGTCTGCCATGAGTAAAAAGATGCGTTTTATCTTAAAAAGTTAGTGGAAAAAAGAAGGGAAAATAAATAAAAGAATATTATTCTTGATTACCTTTTAAGATTTCAAGGATTTTAGCAATTGGTAATCCTAAATGCGGTGGACCGTTATTTGAAGCGTAGTGGAATCCCATGTCAACTGTTCCAGTGTCCCATTTGCCATCAGTTCTAGTTGTAAATCCTTCATATAGCCCAAGTGCTGCTGATGACTCGGAGCCTTTGTCAACGCATGGACTACTTGTTGAAAGGTAGAAAGTATCTATGCCATCGACAAACTTTGGATCAACTGATATAGAGCCATTTCCAGGAGGTGTTTCTTGATAATTCCCATTGTCATTGCCCCAAGCGTTTGAGTATGTTATCTCTGAACCAGAATTCCATATATAAAAGCCATCGTAATCGTTTCCCACTGATATACAATTTATTACTTTAGTTCCTCCATCATCAGAGAAGAATCCAGTACCCCCATTATTTGCTGCTGTGCAGTTAATGTATGTGCAATCCCCGTCATCAAAAAAACCGGATTCATCGTTATCGTATGCTAGACAGTTCTTAAAGGTAGACTCTTCATCAGAAAAAAAACCTTGAGCCACACACCCATATACAATGCAATTTTCAATTAGGCAATTTTCGTCAACCCTTATCCCAATACCGTTAGAATTTTTCACCGTAATGTTCTTGATAGTAACACCATCTTGTGAAGAAGCGTCAATGCCCCCTCCAGTATTGTTGAAATCTAGTATGGTGTTAGAAGTGCTGTCTCCAATTATTGATGGATGACCAGAAACTATAATTGTATCTGTTGGATAATAAGTTCCGGCGTGGATATAAATCGTATCACCAGATGTTGCGCCCTGAATTATTGCTCGGATATCATCTCCAGGATAGACATTATAAGTTGCTGCAGAGACTGGACTTAATACAATCAATATACTTAGAACAAGTATTGACATTATTAAAATAGCTTTAATTTTATTCATGAAAAATCACCATTATAATTGTTAATAATGGAAAGAATTCAATATATTTAAACGTTTCCTAACTTATAGCAAAAATATATAAACAAGTAAGATAATCTTACTTCATGGTTACAACTACGGTAAATCATAAGGAAGAGTTCACCAGGGTAAGCTCTAAAGGCCAGATCGTCATACCAAAGGACATCAGGGAGAGTTTAAACATAGAAGAAGGGGATCTATTGGCCGCCGTTTCTGAAGAGAACTTCATCATCTTAAAAAAGGTCAATCCAAAAATAACTGAAGAGGAGAAGATACTCCTCAAGAGAATAAAGGAGGCTTGGGACAGTATAGATAGGGGCGACTACAAAGAGATGGAAGGAAGAGAGCTCTTAGAGGAAATGAAGAAATGGTAAGGGTAGTCTATTCTAAGGAATTTGAAGAGGATGTCAAAAAGGTCCGCGACAACGCCCTAAAGAAGAGATTGGTAAAACAAGTTGAGAAGATTATAAAGAATCCCGAGATTGGAAAACCTCTCCGATACAATCTAAAAGGTGAAAGATCTGTTTATGTTCCCCCATATAGATTAGTATATGCGCTAATTGATGACAAGATATTCCTTCTAAGGTTTAGACACAGGGAAGATGTCTACGATTGAAATTTTTAATAAGAAAATAAAAAAAAGAGAAAAAGAGAGTAATTAATCCTGTTGATTTTCTTTGAGTATCTTCATTATCCTGTCCATTGGTAGGCTTGATGGTGGACCTCTACTAGAAGAGTAGTGGAATCCCATGTCAACTGTTCCAGTGTCCCATTTGCCATCAGTTCTAGTTGTAAATCCTTCATATAGCCCAAGTGCAGCTGATGTATCAGAACCAGAGTCAACACATGGACTTCCAGGCGAAAGGTAGAATGAATTTATTCCATCGACAAACTTTGGGTCAACTGATATAGAGCCTATGTCTGGATCTTGAGCGTAATAATCCTCATCGCCATTGCCCCACGCATTTGAGTATATTATTTCGAAAGACCCATTAAGGTTTGGATTAAATCCATATTCAGTATTTCCAACGGATATACAGTTTTCGTATTTAGATCCGCCACTAATACTATAGAATCCATCGCCATCATTATTTGCAGCTGTGCAGTTGATGTATATACAGTCATTAAAATCCTGAAATCCATCGTCACCATTACCATATGATAGACAGTTCTTTAATGTGGAATTATTACCCATACCAAAACCATCTCCGCCGTTTCCAAAAGATATACAATTTTCGATAGTGTTATAGTCGTAGACTTGGATACCATCGCCTCTACAATCAGAAACTATGCAGTTTTTGATAGTGTTATGGTGGCCTTCTGTATCGTATACAATCCCGTCGTCACAGTTTTTGATAATGCAGTTTGTAACTTCGCAATAGTTTTGGACTTCTATTGCGTCATCATAGGCATTTTGTATTGTTAGATTTCTGACTACCATATAATTGTGTTGATTTGTCGTTATGACATCTCCACGCCCAGTTCCATCTAGTATAGTTGTAAATGGATCATCACCGATAATTGTAATGTGGTCTGCTGGCATGCTTATTGTGCCTTTAGGATAATGTGTTCCAGCGTGGATGTAAATCGTGTCCCCAGCCGATGCCCCTTCAATTATTGCTTCTATATCATCTCCAGGATAGACATTATAAGTTGCTGCAGAAACTGGACTTAATACAATAAAAATACTTACTAAAAGTATTGACATTATTATTATAGATTTTATTTTATTCATGAAAAATCACCAATAAAATTATTAAAAATGGAAAGAATTGAATATATTTAAACGTATTGGTTTTGATTATCAAAATTTTAAGAAAAGAGAATAAAAAAATAAATTTATCTAATCTTTGCACCAGTTTTCATTTCCCTGTCAGCTGCTAAAAGTGATACAAGCTTTCCATCGTCAGCGGCTAGAAGCATCGCTTCACTCTTTACACCGCGGATTGTTGCTGGCTCTAAGTTGCATATAGCCACTATCTTCTTTCCGATTAATTCTTCCTTCTTATAGTAGCTCTTTATGCCTGCGACAATTGTTCTTTCTTCGCCGACATCAATCTTCATGACATAGAGCTTATCCGCCTTCGGGTGGTCTTCAACAGAGATGATCTTTCCAGTTCTAATATCAAGCTTTGCAAACTCATCAAATGGTATCATAGGTGTTTCCTTCTTTACCAAAGTTTTCTTCATTGGGGCTGGATTTTCTAATTTTGTGACCTGGCGCTTTATCTCCTCATCAGGGACTTTGGAGAACACTGGCTCTGGCTTTCCTAGGGGCTTACCCTGCTTTAAAAGTAGCTTTCCGCTGTCCTCCCAAGAAAACTTATTGATGCCTATTTCCTTTAGCATCTTTTCTGTTGAGAACGGCAGGAACGGGTTTAGCACCATTGATAGAGTCTTAGCAAGCTCTAGTGATATGTAGATTGTATTTGCTGCCCTCACTTTATCGGTCTTGACTTGCTTCCAAGGCTCCTTTTTATCAAAGTACCTGTTGCAGCTCTTTGCAAATGAGACGACCTCTTTCATCGCATCCTTCATCTTGAATACTGTTATTAGGTCCCCCACCTTCTTTCCGATCTCCTCTATGGACCTTATTGCCTCTCTATCGTCATCATCTAAAAGAGATTCATCCATTTGGGGAATCTTGCCATCAAAGTTATTGTAAGCAAATGTGATGGACCTATGGACAAAGTTGCCTATGATATCATTTAGCTCATCGTTAATCCTCTTCTGGAAATCCTCCCAGAGGAAGTCTGAATCCCTTGATTCAGGCGCAACAGATGTTAGGTAATATCTCAAGTAATCTGGCGGGAAATCCTTTAGGAAATCGCCAAGCCATATGGCCCAGTTCCGGGAGGTTGATGTCTTCTTGCCTCCGATATTGAGATACTCATTTGCCGGGACGTCATAGGGTAGTTTCCATTTCCTCGCTTCATACTCGCCGTAGCCAAGCAAGAACGCCGGCCACATGATCGCATGGAACGGAATGTTATCCTTTCCTATAAAGTGGACTATTTTTGCATCTAACCAATAATCCTTCCAGGCATCTGGTTTGCCCTGCTTTTCTGCCCACTCCTTTGTGGATGAGACGTAACCTATTACGGCCTCAAACCAGACGTACAAGACTTTGTCCTTCCCTTCTTCTAAGGGCACAGGGATCCCCCACTTTAGGTCTCGGGTGATTGCCCTATCCTGGAGCCCTTCCTTTATCCAGTTGAGACAGAAATTAACTACATTTGGCCTCCAGTGCTTGTTTGACTTCATCCAGACTTCAAGCTCATCCTGGAAATCGCCAAGCTTTATGAACCACTGGAACGTGTCCTTTACTTCTGGCGTTGCGCCACATGTAATGCACTTTGGGTTTACAAGCTCGATAGGTTCCAAGACTTTTCCGCAGACCTCGCACTGGTTGCCTTTTTGGTCAGGTGCAGAGCATGCTGGGCAAGTCCCTTCGACATATCTGTCTGCTAAGAACATGCTGCACTTAGGACAGTACGCTTGAGTTACAACCTTTCTCTCAATATGGCCGTTTTTTAAAAGGGTTAAGAAGAAGTCTTGAGACGTCTTATGGTGGATGGGAAGAGAAGTCCTTGAGAAGTTATCATAGGATATGCCGAGATTTTTAAAATCAGTCTTCATATCCTCATAGTAAAAGTCAACAAGCTCTTTTGGTGTGATGCCATCCTTTAGAGCCTTTATTTCTATTGCTGTTCCATGTTCGTCTGTTCCACCTACATATACGATATCCGCCCCTTCTAGCCTCTTAAACCTGACATAGGTATCTGCCGGAAGGTATGCCCCAGCTATATGGCCTACATGGAGGGGCCCATTTGCATAGGGAAGAGCGGATGTGACAAGTATTCTTTCTCTCATAGTGATTACACCTAGTAGTAGTTATTAGTGCTTAAAAAATATTTAAAAGGCTTTGTGAGGGGGGGTATATACAAGTTTATTAATCAAATTAAGAATAATTCAATATGTTTAAATATTAATTATTTTTATACAAGGTATAAATTATTAATAAAAGGTTTTATTTATGGTAGATAGTAAAGATAGTAAAATTAAAGCAGAAGAAATATTATTGGCAAATCTTTTTTCTGAGAATTATGTATTTCAAATGCCCCTATACCAAAGAACATTTAGATGGTCAAAAGACAATTTTGAACAGTTATTTGAAGATATTACTGATGCAATGGAATCAAAAGAAGAACAGTATTTTTTGGGATCTATAATTCTACAACAACTAGACTCAAAAAATGAATATGAAATAGTTGATGGTCAGCAGCGAATAACTTCAATTATTATTTTAATGTCAGTTATACGGGATAAAACAAATAATGTGTATTTAAAAGAGAGTTTAAGTAATTCTTTATATCAGAAAGAAGATAAGTTTAAAGGATTAAAGGCCAAATATAGACTAACCCCTTGGGAAGAGCTTAACGATTTATTTATGGAATATGTCTACAAAGAAAATGGAACTAACAAATTTTGTGAACTATTTGAAAAGAAATCCATTAAGTATGCGGATGAAGATGATCCTACCTACCATCTTTATGAGGCTATTACTATTTTCCGAGAGAAAGTAGAGAAAAGCAACAACATAGAAGATTTTGTTAGTTACTTGTTACAAAATACTAACTTTGTTTATATTAAAACTGGCTCACTTGTTTCTGCCATAAGATTATTTAATGTCATTAATGCTAGAGGTGAATCTCTAACTGCATCTGATCTTTTGAAAAGCCAAAATTTAGGAGTTATTCTCGATCAGACAGAACGAACCCGATATGCAAAAATGTGGCGAAATATAGAAGAAAGTATAGGTCGAGAAGAATTAGAAAAAGTAATAGCCTTTATTAGAACAATAAAGACTAAGGAAAAAGCAAAAATAAGTATTTATGAGGAATACGAAAACAAAATATTCAAGGAAAAATTATTGAATAAAGGGCCAGAGTTCATTTCATATCTTAATAATATATCTGATGTTTACAATGAAAAAATTCTTGAAGGTAAAATAGAAACAAACTCTAAAGAAGAAAAAAACAAGTATAGAACTTTAATCAATCTTATGAACATATATATTCCTTTTGCAGATTGGATCCCTCCTCTATTATTATTTTACCACAAGTACAAAGATGAAGATAAAATTCTTCCATTCTTATTACAACTAGAGAAGAAAGTAATTGTGGAGTGGGCATCAAAATTTACTTATACTGAAAGAATAACAAGTTTGAACAGAATTATCAAATTAATTGATAGATCAAATTCCCCTGAAGAAGTGATAGCACAAATTTTATCTTTCAAAGAAGATGATAAAAAAGGTAAGGATGCTATATTCATAGATTTTTTAGACAAGAACGCTATTATTAATGGACTTTCTATTTTGGATGACCCACAATTTTATTTTAAATTTGGTGGAAAATTTGCTAAATATATTCTTTTACGATTAGACATAGAAAAATCTGAATTGGGAAATATAAATAAAGAATATAATGGCATTATATCTGTTGAGCACATCTTGCCTCAGAATCCAGATAACAGTGGATGGAAAGAACTATTTACTGGTGATGAGAGAAACGAATGGACAAATAAATTGGGGAATTTAGTTTTATTAAGTGGGAGAAAAAATTCTAAAGCAAGAAACTTTGAATTTCAAAAGAAAAAGGATGCTTATTTCAGGGCAAACGAGAAAATGACAGATTTCATAATAACTAGAGAGATAGATGAATATCCTGTATGGAATCTGAATAATCTCAAAAAGAGACATGAAGATCTAAAAGAAGAAATTCTAAAGTTATATTCATCTTAATAATAAAAAATATTTTATTTCTTAGTAAATTCTATACCAATCTTTTTAAATATTTTTTCTAAGTATCCTGCCTCATACATAAAATAAATATTATATGCATCGCTATTATTAACTAGATCTGGCACCATTATTTTCTTTGGAGTTTCTGTAACTATAAAAGAATGTAATATTATATTTTGGTCTGGATTCTTTTGTCTAATATCATTTTCAATCTTATTAACTTCTTTATTAAAATCAATTTTTTCATAATCTGGATGCCCAAGACCTTTTGGATCAAGAAAAGTTATTATTTGTTCATTCTCTTTAACTGCCCACATGATAAAATCTGGATAGTATGTCTTTGTTTCAAGATAATACCCGTATCCAGTATTCTCGTGATTTCTTAGAACTATGACTTCATAATCTTTAATAGTATTCTTATCTAAAAATAGCTTCAAATGTTCTAAAAACTTTTTTTCTCCTTCGTTCATACCTGGAGGAGTTACAGTATAAACTCCTTCTTCTTTTGAAGCAATTATAAGAGGAAAATAAATATGCCTATCAAAATCCATGTAGAAGCCATCTTTTTGGATTAGATTTTTAGTCAAAATATCGTCTAATTCTCTAATATCAAGTATTTTATCACTTTCTAAAAATATCTCCATGAGCCTTTTTGATTTTGACTCTTTTAACTTCCTTTGAGAGTCGACATATATTTTTATTTTGAATGAAGACGGAACAATAGAATCATCATCATTATTTTTAGACATTTCTTCTTTTAGATCAACTAATCTTAAATTTTTAGAATAGTGTTTTTTGAATTCAACTGAATAGTTTTTATTAATAAATTTTGTTAGAATTTCAATATAGATTCTTTCAAGATTATCTCTCAAAATCTTCCAGTCTTTTATTTGCTTAAATGATTTTTCATCGCCTCTTATGTCAATTTCAATCTTATTTATCAATATGTCTTTTATTGTGTCAACATCCGGGAGATCAAGGTTTCTATAATCTTTAATTCTCTTAAGTCGTCTTAATTCTGAGATAATATTTTCCCATCGTACCAACTCAAAGAATTCTTCATTTATTAGTACATTTTTGTAGATTTTATTTACAATTACTTGTTCTTCTTTTTCTTTTGATTTTAGAACAGACAAGTAGTTGTCAATATCTATAGACACGGAAGGGAAAGTGCTCAAGACAACAATTTTACTTGTCCTAAAACTTTCTTCAGTGTTGACTTCCTTTTTTATGCATTTTAAATCGTGCTTTATGATATGCTTGGGATCTTTTTCTACAAGTATTTCTCTCTCAATGTAAAAGTCTATATCTTCCATTAACTCGTTTCTAAACTCTTCCATGTAACTAGCATTTATACCAAAAACATTTAGTGTTTCTAGAAGCTCTAGATTTTTTCTTAATTCTGAACGCTCTGTGTGAGGATTAGTAAATGAACTTCTCTTCATTGAGTTTTGAGTTCCATGCAATCTTACGCCCCTCCCAAAAAGCTGAATTGCCGAAACTCCTTTGCTTTTTGCAAAGTTCATTAAAAGCATTGAAGAAATTCTGTAATTATCCCAGCCCTCTATAAACTTCTTTGCGCCTACAAGTATGTTTAGAGGCCCTCTTTCTTTTTTATTGAGTGTTTCAAAAAGAGACGTCTTAATAACTTGGTCTCGTGTAGGTATATTATTTTTCTTGATAAAATCAGAGTTAATTATCTTTGCATCATTGCCTTTGCCAACATAAATTAATCCAAAGTATTTTGTCGAATCGTTGTATTTTAGACCTATTTCTCCGTCTGAACTTTTTATATTTTCTAAAACTAGCTCTGCATTGTTATAATCAGTATAAAGAACTAATCTAAAAATATCTGCCAAAAGCATTTGAAAGTTATTATTAAATTCATCTCTTAATAGCTGCCTAACGTAAGGGAACTTATCTATGAAAAATGATTGATTACTACCTTTATTTTTTAGCTGAGTCTTATCCTCAAATATATTTTTGATATATTCTGAATATTTTTCTTTTTCTAATTTTAGTTGATTTAGAAATCGGATGAACTTCAATATGTCTGAAGTAATGCCTTCATCCAGTCTGTCTTTATTTGTTTCAACGACCTTTGATCCAACAAGGATCCATAAAGGTTCCTCAATTAATAGGTAATTTTCTACTTCATTTCTATTCTCAAGGAACAATCTTTTTTGTTCATAAAAAGATATTAGATTCCCAAGCATTATGAGAGTTTGTGGATATTCGTCATCTTTTTCAAAATCTACATTTGAGATAAAATATTCTTTGCCATAACCATCCTCATGGTAATATTTGTAGGAATAATCAAATAGGATTGTCTTTTTGTAATCGCTTATTGAAATCTTGTCATTTTTAATATCTTGAAAAGTTGCGCTGTATTCAAAAGTAAAACCTTCTTTTGCAATTTCTTTTCTATATTTGATCCATTTATCTCCTGACCCACCACGGTGACCTTCGTCAACTAGAATAAGATTGTTATCTCCAAATGATTTATAGTCAATTCTTTTAACTTGTGATTTTTCAAAAAGCTTGTTTATGTCTATGACTTTTACAGAATCTTTCTTCAGTTTATAATTTTCTTTGGTAGTTTTTATTGCTTCTATGTCAGATTTTCTAAACTCCCTAATATGCTGATCTGATAGGTCTTCGTTTGGAGTAATAAGTATTGTCTTGTTTAGTGGAATTGAATATTTCTTAATATAGTTTAAGTACTGGAGATAATTAATGTGCATAATTATTGTCTTGCCGGAACCTGTTGCCATCCAAAAACATAATTTTCCTAAATCTTCTTCTTTAAATGGTTGAACCTCAGCTTCTATATTGATTTTTTCTAAAGATCTATTAAGGAAACTAATAAACTGATCTAAATCTTTTGTACTTTTTGCATTAAAATAAAGGTCAAGATATATTTCTGTAAATAGTAGGGCAACATACTGATAAACTTTGATGGATATGTCCCTCTTACTTGTGATTATGTCCACACATTCCTTTATGTTGAGGTCATATTGCTTGAGTTGAGATTCAGTTAGAATGTTAAAAGGTTCCAAAACATTTATTTTATCAAAATATTCCTGTATTTCTTCCAAATAATTACTCTTATCGGAGGTAAAAGAATAGTCACCATTATCTTCCTTTATCATATCTATTATTTCTATTTGATCGTTGAAACCGAGAGTATGTGCGATTATTTTTGGGAGAACTAAAGAAGCACTGAAGCTAGTTTCAATATCCTTTTTTACCATAGCCTTTTCCTCATTTCATCATAGATATTCTTGTAATTTTTGATTAGACAATCTGAATTTACATAAATATCATTGTAGGATTTTTCTTGAAGTAACTTGTTGATAAATTCTTTATCTTTTTCTTTGTCAACTTTTGGATCTCTCCATATTATTATGGTGCTATTGTCTTTCACCATGCCAGTTATGACATAGTAATCTATTTGGCCATTTGATAATTTTTTCATTTGTAGAATCTCTATTCCAATTAGATAATTGAATGTTTCAATTAAGTCAACATTTTGATCTCTAGTTGTACCATCTTTATTTAGAATTTTTATTTTTAGATCTAAAAATTCTTTTTCTGTATCTACACCTAAGAAATTTTTGGATTTATCTGAATCAATACCACCTTCTAAATAGTACTGTAATAATTTACCATAATTATCAAAAGAATCAAGTCTAAGTTGTTTAAATTGAATGTTTTCTAATGCATCTTCATATTGTTCTAGTTCGTGATATTTGAAGAATCCCCCTATGGAATCCATTTCTTTAGGTTTACCTTTATCCCAAGTTAATGAATACAATATTTTCTTAACTCTTGAAAGAGTTACATAATTAAAATAATCTGCCATTTCAACTAGAATATATTTTCTAACATCCTCATCAAGTTTCTTAGAATTTAACAATATGGCAGCATGCGCTGTGGTCCCTGAACCTGCAAAATAATCTAAAACATAATCAGAAGGTTCTAAAACACAATCTATGGCTTTTTCAACAGAATACAATGATTTTGGATATGAAAAAATATAATTTTGACCAAACATTTTAGTAAGAAGTATTGTACCGTGTGCTGATCCATCATATTCAGGACCTTTCCAAATAGTTTTAATTCTTCTTCCAGACTTTATTCTATCAAATTGTAAAAGAGTAATCTCTCCTTTTGTATTAACTTTAGCAAGTACTTCTCCTTTATTAATTAATTCTGCACATTTTATTGTTCCAATTTTCCATACTCTTTCTTTTCCTTCAGAATCAAGAGGTAATAATTCTATAAAATTTTCTTCCTTCTTTAAAGATATTTTAAGTGTACTTGGATTGATGTAAATGGGATAGAATTGTTTAGGTCTATCTTTTCTGAAAGATGCAGCCCCACTTTTTCTCAGGGGAAGAAGCCTATATTTAGATATTTCATCTTCGTAGTTAAAAACTTTTATTTCTTCTTCTGACAAATCACGTAAACTAATTGACGATTCGCCTTCAATTTTTTCATAATATAGTAGATATTCATGACAAACTGCAAAATAGGCATCACTAGTCCTCCCTCTAGGATTGCTTTCTACACATATAGTTCCTAAATGATGGGGAAAAATAGTCTTTAGTATTTCATTTAACTCACTAAATTGTTCATCATCTATCGCTACTATATTAACTCCATTTTCAGAAATTAAAGATAATGATTTTGATAATCTATCATTAATCATGCCATCCCAAGAGGAATGTTTATAGTTATTTTTATAATTAAATGATTCTTCAACAGTGTTATAAGGTGGATCAATATAACAACATTTAATCTTCTCTCTATACTTTTCTTCTATTAAATTTAAAGCCTGCCAATTTTCGGAATGTATTAGGATTCCATTTAAATTATCCTCTAAATTTGAAATATTTGATAGTAATTTCCATTTGAACTCTGTTGAAAAATACTTAGTGTCTACTGGTAATTTTTTCCATTCAGGAATATTAGTATCAGTTAATTTTTGTTGTGGATCTTTTACTAATAAATCGTTTTTAGAAGTAATTATTATTCCATACAATTCTGTCCACTCTGATAACTGTTTAGAGTTTTCAAGTATCTCTGGAATTATTTTTTCTAAAAATTCTGCTCCACAATACTCTTCTATTTTATCTAGAGTAATCACATAGTTGCTTTCAAGGACAAACTTTTTCTTCTCCCATATTCTTTTTTTGAGATTTTCAAGCAGAGATAGTTTTTCTATAATATTTAATGAGATATCTCTGAATACTATTGCTATAATTTTTTTATCCTCCCTTATTATTCCATTTTTGGTAAAGATGGCATCTATGCTAAGTAGTTCTTGATTGATAAAAAAGACTAATTGTTTTTGTAAGAACTCTTTTAGATTTTTATGGATGAAGTAATCTTCAGTATATCTTCGTTGAAACTTTTCTAAATTTTTCAAGATATTTGTTTTAATTCCAGTATTTTCTTTAATTGTTTGGCTAATTCTCTCGTTTAATTTATTCTGTTTTTCATTTTTATTCTTCCCAAAAGAATCAATTAATTCATTTGAAATAATTCTCTTGAAACTAACAACAAAATCATAATCTATTTTCTCGATATTATCGATATCGAAATACAAGTCCTTTTGTTTCTGATTTCCTTTTTCTTCGTCAGTTGCTACTAACTTAAAAACAAGATTAATGTTTTCATCAGTAAAACTAAATCTTTGATAATTATCAGAAGTTTTAACAAAGTACATATCTTTAGTTGGCCAGTAAAGCTCCACTTCAGACCCATCATAAGGTATAAGGTAAGTCTGATCATTAAAATAAAATTTACTTATAACGTCTCCATCTTGATAATATCTTGAAAAAAATCTTACGAGATTGTTATAAACATCATCTTCCAATTCATTTATAGATCTATTTTCTTTTTTCCCCTCTAATAATTCTTTATAAGCTGGAGAAGAAAGAGGGTCAATTCTCGCTTTCTCTAGACTCTTTCTTAATTCTTCTAACTCCGCATCAATGTCTTTTGTCTTGTATTTTTGTAATTCTAATATTTTCTCTTCAACAATCTTTGGAAGCTCTTTATCAATGAATTCATCAATCTCTTTATTTAATTGATTCATTATCCTGTAAATTCCAAAGTTCAAATCCTTGTCTTCACTTCTAAATAGAGTCTTCAATTCTTTTTTTAATTTGATAAACGAATCACTATCACTCATCTAAAACACCTTGTAATGATTACACATGGGATGATATGGGCATTTTTTGCAGAAAGCTTTATCATTTTTAGTTCCTCTAAAATTCTTTTCCTTCATACAACTTGCAAAATCATTTAATAATCCATAAATTTCTTTATTGTCTTTAATATCTATCTCTACATTATCATAATTAAAATAATCTTCTTCTAACGGATATGCAATGCATTTGTGGATTTCATGTCCGTCATTTTTTAAAGCATCACTATAAAATTTTAGTTGGTAATCTACATGGGTATCTAGTATTGCTTCAAGTTTTCTCGCCTTAAAATCTATAAGAATTATTTCTCCATTAATATTTTCATAAAGTAAATCGGCCCGCCCCTTAACTCTAATACTCTCAACTGACATCGAAAGAGGTTTTTCAACGGCCAGTATTTCATTCATGTTTTCACTCATATAGTCAACATATTTTTTTAATCCTTTTTTTATTTTGTGTCGAAATAAATCATTCTGGCTTCCAATATCAATCCAAGAGCCATCAATATAGCAGTCTATATCTTCATCAGAAATAATTTTTGTATTCTTTAGTTTTCTATTAACTTTTGCAATTGCATTATGATATATCAGACCTACTTTCTGTTGAAATATTGCTTCAGCTTTAAAACCATAAAGATAATTAATTCTAAATCTTTGTGGACAGTCAATATATGTCGATATTGCAGAATAATTAATCAACTTAACGTCTAACTCAGATTCTTTATGATTTGAAATATCGATCTCATCCATATCAACGTATTCAAGATTATTTAATTCTCCAAATATGTCCTCAATGTACTCAGAAGACTTGGTAGATCTGCCGCTGTCATTATGGTGAGTGAAATAAGAAAGAAGCAAAAAATCCTCCGCTCTTGTCATTGCAACAAAAAATAAATTCTCTTCTTCCATCAGTGGATCATATGGCTCATATAGAAAGAATTCGCGAGGGATATCCAGTAATAGTTTTCTTTGTTTATTCTTTGGGAATCTCTGTTTTGTAAGAGAAGGTATAATAATTACTGGAAACTCTAAGCCCTTTGCTTGGTGAATATTCATCAAATTTAGTGAGTTATTGTCAATCACTTCAACACTGTTATTTTTTTTATTCAAATTAATATTTTCAGGAAGCGCATCAAGAATTCTAATGAACATCAAAAGATTGTTGGCAGAATAAATTGCAAAGAAGTCTTCAAGCATCTCTGAAAACTTCCCAAGATTGTGGATTATCTTAATATTTCCTTCCTCTTCAAATCTCATGATATCAAGTATACCAACTAGTTCGTAGAATGCACTTTGAATTGAATAGTCTTGATTTTCTGAAATTTTCTCTCTCAATTCGTTGATTTTAACTATGATAGAAGCTTCAAATTCATCAATTCCCCTATTCACCAGATCGTTTGGATTAGAAAATATCGGCCAGTTAAGTTCTCTATATGATTCTCTGTTATTTTCTAATTTTAAGAGATTATAATCAAATAAATCACAAAATGAATTAAAATCAGTCACCGATTGGATTTCCCTAGTATCTTCTATCGAATAAACGTATGCCAAAAGATAGAGAATTGATCTTATTTCATGATTATCTAAAAAGGAGGATCCTCCATAAAGAACAAATGGAATATCTTTACTCTCATCATTTAGAAGCCTTAGAAAATCTTTTCCATGATACTTTAAACTTCTAAATAAAATAGCAACATCACCATATGAATCTATTTTTTTATAATCCTTTAATAGTTTTACAAAGTTCAAGATGTTTCTCGTCGCTTCTTCTTCAGTCTCACCAACTAGATAACAAATTTTACATCCTTCTTCTCTATTTGGTTTTAGATCAATTGTTCTCCTGTGGCGCTTGTGGAGGAAAAGTTTTGATAATGACACAATTTCTTTCCGAGACCTAAAATTAACAGAAAGATCCTTTGTCACGGAATTTGTAAATTGCTTTTGGAAGTAATCAAATATGTTTGGATTGGAACCTCTAAATCCATAGATGGATTGATTTTTATCGCCTACACAGGTAATGTTGTTATTAATAAAACTTGAGATGATTTTCCACTGCAGGGGGTTTATATCCTGAAACTCATCAACCATTATATATTTGTAAGCGGATTTTAATTCCTCCAAGACATCTTTTTTTTCAGATATTATTTTCCATGCAATGGACTCAAGAAGTGCAAAATCCAAAAGCTTATTTTCATTTAAAAGTGAAATATACTGGTCATAGGAATCGATTAGTGAAGTTATAATCTTTTTAATTTCATCAAATTCAATTAATTCTTTTTTCTTTAGATTGTAATCTATAATTCTTCCAAGAATATTGGTATTGTCCATTTGGAAAATGGAAAATTTTAGCTTTTCTCGATCAATTAAGTTTTCAGTAATCGTGTCATAAAATTCTATTAGTAATACTATTAACTCATTATAATGCATTACTCTTTTTAGTTTTTTTAGCTCATCTAAATTAAGGCCTAAATTATTAAGATTTTTTTTTAAGAAAAGATATTTTTTAAAATCGTCCAAAATTTCAAAATCAGTGTAGAGGTCTTCTCCGCCCTTCTCCTTGATAAGATTTTCACAAAATGAGTGAATAGTTCCAATAAACATCCCACTGGTATCTTTGTCTGACATATATTCTATTCTGTGTCTCATTTCTTCAGCAGCTTTGACTGTAAAAGTTGTCATGAGTATTTCTTTTGGCTTGAAGTTTAGCTTATCCATTAGATATACAGCTTTATTTGTTAAAACTCTAGTTTTACCTGATCCTGGGCCCGCAATTATCAAAAGTGGCGAATCTACATGCTCGACACATTCAACTTGTGGCGGAGTTAAAATATCGGCCATCGATAGGAATTTATATTATTAGAATTTAAAATTATCGAATATTTTAATATTATATATTAAAAAGATTTTTTGAATATGGAAAAAAATAGGGAAAATAGGGAAAAATTTTCCTTTTCCATATAAAACCTTTAAATATTTGAGTTTATAATATGTAGATAATGGTGGAATGATTTTGGTTAAAGAATGTATTTATTGCGGATCTAAAATATCAGAAAATGCGAAGTATTGTATCTATTGCGGAAATATGGGTAAAAATCCTCAATCTGCCCAATATCAAACTTATACTGCTCCGCAGAATAATACTTATTATTTGTTTTTTGATACTGAAACTACAGGTCTTCCAAAAAGAAAAAATGCACCAGTTACAGATATTCACAATTGGCCAAGACTTGTTCAAATTGCCTGGATGTTCTGTGACGAGTATGGAAGAAATCTTAATTCAGAATGCCATATCGTAAAACCGGATGGATTTGTCATTCCTTTTGATGCACAGAACATACATGGAATTTCAAATGAAAAGGCCCACAAGGAAGGAAAAGATCTAAGATATGTCCTAGATAGATTTTCTGATGCGATATCTAGGTCTTCCTATTTGATAGCACATAATATGGAGTATGACTATAGTGTTGTAGGATCTGAATTTATAAGAAATCGGATGAATAACAAGCTAGATCAAATTAATAAAATTTGTACAATGAAAAGTACAACTAATTATTGTAAAATCCCAAACAACTATGGATACAAATGGCCAAGTTTAATTGAATTGCATTACACTTTATTCAATCAAGTTTTCCAGGAAAGACACAACGCCGATTATGATGTAAGTATGTGCGCTAAATGCTTCTTTGAGTTAAAGAGGAGAGGGGTTATCTAGGATTACTATTTTTGTATGGAAAAAATATTTTTACATATTGAATAAAAATTTTCAATTTTATAGAAAATCTTATATAATCTTTAAAATAAAAATGAGCCATGTGGGATAATCTTTCTAGCGAAGATTTTTTCAATTTACTCAATTATTATATCGATTGCATTCATAAAGAAGAATTGAAGTCTCTTAATTTTAATTACAAAGGAGATGGTAAATATTTCTATTCAACTGTCTTTAATGAGGAGCCCTTTTTCTTTACTGGTAGAGAACAGATCACTCTTAAGAAGGAAGGTGGAATAAAAGCAATTATTGAAGAATACGAGATAGCAAGAAAAAATCAACCTATTTTTTACGGTTACCCCTTATACATTAATCCCTCAGGAGTTGTATCTCCAATTTTTTATTTTGAGATATTTTTAGATAAGGGGCAAACTGAAGTTACATTAACAAAAGAATCTATTTTTCCAGAATTCAATCATTATATTTTCCTAAACAAAGACTTATCGATTGAAGAAATTGAAAATATAAGAACTGAAATAGAAGAGAAGGATTCCTTCTTTGAAAAAATTGAAAAGGTATTGTCGCTTATAGGAATAGAAAAAAATAATTTATATCCTTCCTACACAAGCTGTGTTTTCTGCGGCAATCATTTTAAGAATAAAGAAAAAGATTTTCTTAAAGCAGGAGATTATTGCCCATTTTGTAATAAACAACTGCCATATACTTTAGATAAGAATCCTATTTTGCCCACCCAATCACCAAAGGTTTTGAATAAAGCTATAGTTTATTTTGGTGCTAAGACAGGGTATACTGCTGGACTTCTTCAAGAGCTTGAAAAATTAAAAAATATTACTTCAAATAATTACAACAACAATTCGCTTAATCTAATAATAAAAGGGAATGAATTAGAGGCGAAATCGTCTATTAAGCATCCTGTTCTTGAATTATTCAAATTAAATGAGTCCCAAGAAAAAGCTCTAATAAGTTCCTTATCAAATCCTATAACTGTTATAACTGGTCCACCTGGAACTGGTAAATCCCAAGTAGTCTTAAACATAATAGGAAATGCAATTTATAACGGACAAAAAGTTCTTTTTGCTAGTAAAAACAATAAAGCTGTTGATGTTGTCTCTGACAAATTAAAATCTGTTTTTAGTGAGAATTTTATTGTAAGGATGGGGAGGCAATCTTACAGGCAAAATACTGTTGTTGAAATGTCCTCAATACTAAGAAAAAAAGAGTCTCTAAAGTCTACTGAAAACTTACAAGAATACCTAAAAAGAATTAATGTTTTAGAGGGGGACGCAGAAAAAATAAAATATAAAATAAAAGATCTATCAGATATCAATAGGCGTATAGAAATTATCTATAAAGAAATTGATTTATTGACTCAAGGTGTTCCGGAGGGGCTTAATCGAGAATACCAGCATGACAAATACGCTTATCTCTCAGACTTAGATATTGATTCAGACTTAAAACAATCAAATAACTTATACTTCTCATTAGAAAAAGCTGAAAGATCAATAGAAAGCAATCTTTCCAAATTAGATAATCTAAGAGTGAAATGTATCACTCCGGAATACATATTAAAATCCGATATACCTTTAGATGAAATAGATGAAAGGCTGGCAGAAGAGGATATCAATTCGTCCAAAATTCAAATAGAAAAAATTAAAGAATTTGAAGATGCCCTATCTACAATTACAGATGAAATTAAAGAGTTAGTTGAGAAAACTACATTACCATTAAAAGTTACAAACGAATCTGCCAAATACAATCTAAACTTGTTTGAAGAGAAAAGATTGTTAGGCGATATAGAATTCTTAAATAAGGTTAAGGATTACTATTCTGTTCTTAGATTATTGGATTCGGCACTTAACATAAAAACAAATCAAGTCCAAAATGATCTTGAAATAGTAAGATCCATAATCAAAGAGAAAATGGAACTTCTATCTAGTATTGAAGAGAATCATAATATACTAAGTAATATTGCAACAACAAATAATATCTCTGGAAAGTATATGGATCTCTCCTCTAAAACTAATTTTGATGCAATAAGCCCAATTGAAGTTAAAAGGGATATAAGTATAATAAACTCAAAATTAAGTATTAAAGACAAGATATATTCTGCTATTTCTAGAAATTATTTAGTAGATAGGCAATATGCAATAATGAAAAAATATCTTGACCGATTAAATCCCAAGTTTAGAGCTTATGTTGAAAAAACAATTCAGTTTGATAATAATGGGATTACAGAATTTCTAAAAATGCTTCTTATATTCAAGAACTTTTCAAATATTCAAATGGAATTGGGGGAGCAAAATAAGAGATTCAGCGCAATTACAGAACAGGAAGGGAATATATCACGAAAATACTTTAAGGCTAAAGATGAAATAAAACCTTTAGAAATCAAGTCAAATCTGGAAGTATTCCTGATATTTAAGAAAAATTATGATGTTCTTGAAGAGGAGCTTAGATCCAAAATAATTGATAAAAATTCTCTTAATCCTTCAGAACTTATCAAATTACTTGAAAATTTAATACTATTAAAGAATATATCGTCTCTAAAAAAAGAAGAGGCGCTAAATACAAAAGAACTTGAAGGTCTTATTAATAAAATAGATGTTATTAGATCTAAATACTTTAAAGAATCTAAGAAATCTACAATAGAAATACTGCCTAGCAACATGGCTTATCTGCTGTTTCAAAAAAGAGAATCCGATCTTAACAAGATCTTGAAGGAGCTTAACCAAGGTAAAAATAATCTTCTAAATGAGGAAAAAGAGATATTTGAAAAATATTATTCAAAACTCTCAAATGACTGTAAGAATTATGTAAATAAGAATATATTACCAGAAAAAAATAGGTCAAAAATCCTATTGGAAATTTTGATAACTCAGAAAAAAATAAACGAATTGTTCAAAGATATAGATAATAAGAATTCTATTTTATTACAAGAACCCTCGATATATGATCTTGAAAATTCTATCGATGAAATAAAGGAAAGAAAAATTAAACTTTCTAGGGAAATAGTTGAAAATCATTGGATTAATAAATTAAAAAATATTACTTCTCCAGAAGAAGTTACAGTTGAGAGGTACATTGATGCTTTAGAAAAATTACAGAGGGGCTATCTAAATACTCCCTTGTGGCGAGAACTTGTTGAAACGCAAAAATCTTGTATGCCTAAGGTATTAGAGTATTTCCCTGCATGGGTAGTTACAAACCTTTCTGCCAAAAATAGCTTGCCACTTGTATCAAATTTATTTGATTTGTTAGTTATTGATGAAGCATCCCAATGTGATATTGCTTCTGTTTTACCTCTTTTGTACAGGGCGAAGAGAGTTGTAATCATTGGAGACCCAAAACAGCTTAGACATATTTCTATCTTAAAAGAACAGGAAGATAAGAAATTAGCTGGTAAGAATAAAATTGAAAAACTTTATGTTGATTATTCTTACAGCAAAAATTCTTTATATGATTTAGGTGAAAGAATTGTAAAATCAAACAATCAAAACCCTATTCTTCTAGATGAGCACTATCGTTCCCATGAAGATATCATCAGTTTTTCTAATCAATACTTCTACGAAAATAATCTTAAGATAAAGACAAACCCATCAAACTTTATTGAATCAGAAGTTACTCCACCTGGCGTTTTATGGATAGATGTTAAAGGAAAAGTTATATACCCAGGAAACAGTTGCTACAATTCCGAAGAGATAAAAGAAATAGCTCATGTTTTAAAGAAACTTAAGGACAATAATATGAAAAATTGTTCTTTTGGTGTTGTAACATTTTTCAGGGAACAAAAAGAGAGAATATTCGATAAAATAAATTCTTCTAAAGAACTTAAAGAGATTAATGTTTCAGTTGGAACTGCACACACTTTCCAAGGAGATGAAAGGGACATAATGATTTTATCTCCAGTTGTATCTCAAGGCGTGAGTGACAGGACACTTAACTGGATTAAGAGTACAACACAGTTACTAAATGTTGCAGTAACAAGAGGGAGAAGCTCGTTAATAGTTGTCGGAGACAGAGAAAAATGTATATCGTCTGGTGGAATCCTAAAGAATTTTGTTGAGTATGTTGATAGCAATAAATACAAAGAACTCCAGTTTGATTCTCCAGTTGAAGAAAAATTATACAAAGAATTGAAGAGGGCAGGGATAAAAGTAATACCTCAATTTTGGACAAAAGTGATGGGGGACAAGTCTTACAGATTGGATTTCGCAATGTTTGTTAATGGGAAAAAGTTCGATATCGAAGTTGATGGGGACATGGCTCATTCTAGCATGGTTGATTATGATGTTCTTAGGGATATTCATATGAGAATGGACAACTGGTGTATTAGGAGATTTAAAGCACGTGAAATCAATAATAATCTACAAAGTGTCGTTGAAGAGATTAAAAGATTATGCTGATAATTTGATATTAAAATATTAAAAGATAAATATTGGAGGGATAACTTTGGAGAAAATTAAATGTCTTAGTTGCGGAAATGAAAATAGCAAAAACTCGGTATACTGTGAAAATTGTGGTGCATCTCTTTTTAAGTTGGATATCGAAAATGAAATTAAAAAAGAGGAAAAGCCAAGATCTTTTAATAAAAAATTATTGATAATACCGGCTGTGGGACATATTAACCTGCATTTAGATTCAAAAGATTGTGCCAGAGCGCAATGCATGCGACAGCAGAATATATTCTTGCAGTACGCCTCTGCTCTATCTTCCAGCCAAAGCGCCTCTT